>Ga0214543_1001807_pt1 | contig 41914 bp, 23 predicted proteins | sample CNSS2metaG_FD_160094 | JGI IMG/M metagenome (GOLD analysis project Ga0214543, IMG submission 160094) | Root nodule microbial communities from cowpea collected in UCLA plant growth center, Los Angeles, California, USA - CNSS2 | ecosystem: Host-associated > Plants > Roots > Nodule | place: USA...
ATATTATATTTTTTTATATTATATATATTTTAATTTTTTTATATTATAGATATTAAAAAATATATTATAATTAAATCAAATATTTTATTTCTTTTATAAACATAATAATTGATATTAATTAATAATAAAATATAAAATTAATCATAATAAAAAGTAAAGAATAAAAAGATTTATCAAAATATTTTTTTACTTTTTTATTTATTATAGTTTGAGTTTCTCACAAATTGTTCTCATATTTCATTCTCACATCTTTTTTCTTGTTGTTGAAGAGAAAAAGATATATTACTTTTGCTCTTATTTATCCTATGTCCTCTTCCTTCCATTTTCATGGAAGTAAAGAAGATAATTCTTTGGTATCAATTGATAGTGAAATATTAGTTTAATAATTTATTTAATGATCCTCTTTTATATTAATTGTTTATTTCATGAATATAGAAGAAAAAATATTGTACTGTGTGTTTTTTTTATAACCGAATCTTAATTGTGGTTCCATTATATGTCTTGAGTTTCTCACAAATTGTTCTCACCTATCTTCTTATGTTTCTGAAGAGAAAAAGATCTATTATTTTTGCTCTCATCTTTCAGCGGTTTTCTTCCATTCTTGAAGAAATAAAGAAGAAGGTAATTTTCTCTTGTCTCACCTGATAGTAAAATATGAGTTTAATTAGCCTCTTGTATATTAATTTTTTATTTTATGAAAATAGAAAAAAAAAATTGTACTTTGTGTTTTTAATAATTGGATTTTAAATGTGGTTTGATTATTATTGAATTTTCTTTTGACAATTTTTTAGATATGTGTGATTTTTTTTTAGTTATTGTTATACTAAATTATGTATTTAATTTTATTTTATTAGTGACAATAATTAAATATATAAATTTTTTATGTATTATTTTGGCTCCCTCAACAATTCTCGTAAAGATCTGCCACTGTATATATATAAATAAATGTATATATATACACACACGAGAGTCCTTTTAATAGCACTCCAATGTTCCCCACCTAGATTTGTCATCAATATACTAACCACTTTTATTATTTGTGCAATGTTTGATCTTGTATAAATCGTGACATATATAGGCTTCCCATAGCTGATGTATATAATACTTAAGACATTTTCATACATTTTGGTTATTTGCTAAAACTTATACTTGAGCCTAAGTGACAATTGATAAGAAATTCAATAGAAATTGATGCAACTATTGGGTTACTCTTTTATTTTATGTGCGCATATGTGATATGAACGTGAAGGAAATAATGATGTTCCAATGGGTTACTCTTTTATTTTATGTGCGCATATGTGATATGAACGTGAAGGAAATAATGATGTTCCAATGGTGATGATGTTGATTTCTTGAGTTTAGTTTAAGGTTGTGATTGGAACATGTTATAAATTTGTGAATTGTATGAAGGTGGTTAATTATATAGGGAATTTGCACATTGTCTAATTATAATGTTTTGAGTGGGGGTCTCGATTGTGAATTCATCTTAATTTTATAAACTCATAGAGAATGAAGTTTAGGTGGTGAGAGTTGAAAAATGTTCCTATGGAAAAATTTGGTGTGAAGGAGCATATTTCTGGCTAGGTTATAGTGAATTAACTTTGTCATGAGTGAACTTTTTAGACCGAGTAAATTTGGGTCATTCATGATATTGTACTATAGGATTACACAACAGATGCATGATTTTGAAACCCTCGCTACTGCCTGGGGTTTTCAAAACCCCGATATTGTCTGTTTGTTTGTTTCGTACTTTTTAATTACATAAATCCTAAAATAAAAGAAAAATTATAAAAGGTAAAGATTGTTGATTTTTAGTATTTATAATTTATGCATATAACACTTATAAAAGAAACAAAGAACAAAGCCTACAATTTTAATATCAAACAATGTAAATCACAAAGTGTAAAAGTTAAAGTTAACAAGTCATGACAATGTTATTTGTTTTAAATCAGAAAAATAGACATAATAAAAAAATTAAATAACATCATTCTAATGTGGTGCTTGATATTGCTCATTTGGTTCTTCATTACGAACACTTCCTTGACCAAATACCTTGTAGCTCAACAAGTTCATAACTTCTCCTGCAAACATTTGTGAGAAAAGAGATTGTTTAAGAACAATTCTTTGTAACTTCAACGAAGAATAATCATAAGTTGATTTCAATAAACACACCTTTTTTTTTACTATTGACCTCTTTGCCAAGATGCAACCAAGCAAAAAAAAAAAACATATTTGTGCACTTCTAAGGTCATGTATGATATGTTGGGTTCGCCAAGCACCTAAAACAGGATAATATCACAAGCTTAGACACAAACTACTATATTGCATTAATAGTGATAAGGAAAAACTGAAGAAACATATCAACATCTTTGCACTCCCAAAATCACATATCTTTAACTAATGACTCTAGGGATTAACCTGTGACATGCAATCATGTGTTAGTTTAATACACTATGGTATTATAAAAAATAGATCCAAACAGTAAACAAAGTCAAAATGATCATTATCAGAAGAGCATTATCAAAATCTACACTAAGTACATTGATGCCAACATTTGGGAGAATGCTTTATTGGCAAAGTCTGAATCTTAGCGGAAGCCCAAAGCATCAAGCATTCATTGTTTAGGGTGTAGGGGAAGTAGCAAAGTAAACAGTGAAAAACCAATCACAGTTCTTCAAAATCAGTAGTTAAAAGATTAGAAATATATTTTTGTACTAGAAAACGTTCCTTGAAAAGATCAATGACTTCCTAATGATCAACTTTTATCTCTGTATAAGCATCAATCTTGTTCAGTTCCTAGAAAAGAATGATTTTTGTTCACAAGGATTCTTCTTAACAAAATCATGAAATTGAGGGCCAAGTTCAAATGGAAAAAATCTTTCAACACTCATGCAGCAAAAAGCAAACTTCATCATATGAACAAAGTTCCATTTCCACAAAGAATGAAAGAAATTTAACACAAAACTAATTATGGATACCTTAAGCCATGTTGCAAGTTTAGGCCTTCCTTTTGTGATGTCATGTTTGAACAACTCAGCAAAGGCAATCTGAACTCTTTCAACAAATGGAATATATGTGATATCCACCTAATAATACAATCATTTAAAAATTATAGGTTTAATTACTCATTTGGTCCCTATTTTTGTTCAAAAGTGTCAAATTGGTCTTTCAATTTTTTTAAGTTTCAATTTGGCCCTGATTTTTGAAAAATTGATGCAATTTGGTCCTTTTTATTAAATTTCTTGAAGCAAATCAATAATCTTTTACCACCCGTATCCACTTATCCGTTGATAAGCTTCAAGTTGAGATGTCCTCTACTAGGTTTCTCCTTTATGTCTTCGTCCATGCAACCTGGGTGTCCTAGGTGGGGAGCTTGTAGGGGCATTCCTCGGGTTGAAATATCCTTTACTTTGTTGTGCCACAATGTGCTCTTTTGGGGTGACTAGAGTGTCCCAGGAAGGGGCAGGGGGTGCTTGCAAAGATACCTCGACGCTTAAGTTAAAAGCATGTTATAGATGGGGATACAACAATAAAAATGATTCTACCCACATACCTCATGAACAATGACTATATATAGTACCTGCATGGGCCTTATTTGATGGGTCTAGAGTTTGTAGGTTTATCTTGCTTTTAGGTTTTGCTAACCTGCTTAATTATTTTTAGTCCATTGCTGTTTAGTAGTAATCTAATGTGCTTCCAATGTGGACCTTTAACCATAGTCAATGTTGTAAGGTTTACTGAGGTGTCCTCGACTCGTAGGACGGGGTGTCTTCATGGTATATGTCAAGGAGTTCTCTTCCTAGTTCTATTGATATACTAGCCCCCAAGGTCGAGGTGTTATAGTCAAAAGTCTTATGCTATGTAGTGCAAGAAAAATTCCTTTACCTCGGTGTGTGTTGCTACCCCAGTTGAGGGTGTAACTTTTTCAGCAAGTGCAATGGGTTAGTTGTATTACAACAAGGTCGTATCCATATGAATTTGGTAACTAAATTAGCAATCTATGATCCAACCCAAGTTTGGAAATAAAATAGTAATCAAAGGTTTTGTTTGGTATTGTTATAAATAGATTAAAACTAAGTTTGAGAGAGGTGATGTTGATTAGGGTGTTGAGATTGAACTTGGCTTCGTAGAACCTAAGGGTGTTAGACGTAGGATGTCCCCATCCAGGTGAGAGAACCCTTACATTGAGAACAAGACTCTTTAAACTAACTAAAGTCGTATATCCATGTCTAGTATATGCCAAACATTAGGATACTTGATTGGATGTAAACATTAGACCAGATGTCTCTGCATCTAGTACATATGAGGTATGATGATTGGCCAAGTCACCAAAGAATTCAACACAAATTAACTAACCAACATGTAAAACAAGAGTACATCAAATATATAATCAAGTGTAGTACCAAAAGAGTTTATAAGTTACATTCAGTCACAACTATGAAGGAATTAGCTACTCATGATGATGTATACAATTAGAACATGGAGTAGCCTTCTTCCTTCCATAGCTTTAGAAAAATATACAATGTGATTTAAAGCTAACTAGGGAGTTTCTCTCTCTAAAATTGATTTACAAAATCAATATATGAATCTTAGGGACATGACCTGTATTTAAGGAAAACCAAGTGTTGCTCTAGAGCCTAGGATCACCAAACTTCAATATGATTCTTTAGTGACTGCTTGAATAAATCACCTCCATTAAGATTAGGACTCTATAACTAGCTAGAGCCTTAGATATATTCCAAGAATCTAAAAACAAGAGGATAATTAGTTGGACCACAAGCTTGAGTAATATGACAAGTGATAAGTTCATCAAACACCAAGCATAAACTAATTCACAAACATGTAATGAAAGCATACTTTGATAAATAAAATAGTACCAATACAAGAGAGTTCAAAAGGGTTGTTGGTTGGTGAAAAATGGCAAGTGCACCGGTCGCACGTAGCAAGTCATAAATATCGTTCTCTCCACAGGGACTTATGCAACACATGACAACTCTCACAATTTACTACTCAATTAGACAACAGAGTTCACAAAAAAACTAAAAAACTCTTTTTGGTATTTTATCAAACAATTGGTGTGCAACAAAATTTTAACATAGAATATTTACAATTGTCAAGACTAGATTTCATTCACTTTACACTACAAAAAATCGTGTAAGTTACGACATTTATTTTTGTATATAACGACGTTTTTAAACGTCATTATTTACGCCAGCAACGTTTTTTGAAAACGCCGTAATTCTTGCCGCCACAAAATATAATATGGCGTTTTGTAGTTAAACGTCGCAACAAACGTCATTTTATACATTGTATAAAGTGGCGTTTTGAAGAAGTAATTAATGACAGTTAAAAATGACGTCTCTTACTTAAGGAGAAACAAAGGCAATGAAAACAACGACCTTTACAAATGTCATAATATACATTACATTACAACATTTATAAATGTCACCATTATAAATAAGTTTTTAATAAAATATTTTATTATTTATTATTATCCACTATTTTATAATTTCATAATTCAATAATACTTTATTATTTATTATTATCCACCTATATTTTTAAATTCATAATTTAATATACTTTTTTCTTAATAATTACAATTTAAATTATATAAAATCATAAAACTCTAAAAAAAGTATGTCAATATACAAAAAAAAAAATTAAACAAAAGAAGAAATTTTATTGATTATTCAACAATTTCAAATTATACAAGAGTTGAAATATTTAAACATAAAATAAACAATATTAAAAGTCATTGTGAAATCATAATACAATTCTACATTTAAATGTAATCCTAATTTATTTTGCTTCCACCACTTGATTGTGCTACATCATTTGGACACGGTGTACCACTTCACTTTGAACATCTTGTGCATTCAATGAATAAAGAATATAAGGAATTAAATAATTTTAAAAGAACAATACAATAAGATTAAGTAATTTTCTTAAGTATTCACAAACATCTCAATTCCATATTCAAGTCAAAATCAACTAACAATATTACTCAAGTTCTATTCCTAGTGACTTTGAGCCTATGATAACTCATCAAGTTCCAATTTCTTGAATACTTAACAAGTGAAATCATGGATTAAGTTCAAGAGTCGTAATATTACTAATGAATCATGTTCTATCTATAGATACAAACTCCATTAGGTATTCAATTTTAGTTCTAGGTTCAAAAGGCATTTTCTAACACCTCAAGAATCACAAATCATGCATGGGTGGCCAAACCAAAACAAGCATTAAGCATGGAAATCAAATACTAACATGGAAATGGAAAAGCATATGGATTAACATCACAAAATACACAAGAATTTAGTTCATTACATCTAATCTCAACAAATAGGTTTAGCTCTCTGTGGTGGAGAACCTAGGTTTTAGAAATTAGAGAGATAAGGAAGAAATGGAAACCAAAGAGAAGATGCAAGCCTTCTCTAAAGGTTCTTGGCAACTGCTTGATAAGTGCCAAAATTCAGTAAAGATTCATAGCTAAGTCTGGCCCTTATGCTTTTAACTTGTGTTCATTTCATATTGATTCTCCCTAAATCTAGAAAAGAATGAGTTTCAATCACATGTTTCCAAGTTTTGACTTAAAGAAATCACTTGATCCCTATTTTGTGTAATTTTCAGGTAAATTATAGTAGAAGGAGGAAAGAACACAAGAAGAGTGAAAGGAGAAATGAAGAAAAAGAAAAGAAACTCTGCAGGGTCGCTCAAACCAAAGCAATCTCGCCCAAGCGAGAGCTTGGGCCGCCATTCTCGCCTAAGCGAAGAAGGATCTCGCCTAAGCGAGAGCTTGTGCAGTGGAGATCATCTTTTGCCGCCACTCTCGCCCAAGCGAGATTTGATGCTGCCAATCTCGCTTAAGCGAGATTTCATGAAGGATCCTCTGCAGTTTTGTGATTCTCGCTCAAGCTAGGATTGGGTCGCCTAAGCGAGACCCTTTCTTCATGTTGAAGTACTCTGTCTCGCCCAAGCGAGAGTTCGTGCTGTATATATATTATGGAGGTTCAGAACTGTAGAGGAGCTGGAGATTTTGGAGAAGAACTGATCCTTGCTGCAGAGCTGTGACCACGAGCAAACACATATCATATTTCTTCTTCTACTTCTTTAGTTCTTAGGATTTGATAGCTACCATGAGTGGCTAATCTTCTCCTTTGGGATTGAATGTAATCTACTCAAACTTTGATGTAATCTGGTGATATTTATATATAGCATTTCTGTTTTACTCAATATTGGTATTATTGTTCTGCTCTTAATGCTTAATTCTATCTGATCAATAGATGTTTTGATTTTGATTTTTAGATCTGACTGGAAAGTATTTTTGAAAATCTGATTTGAACAATGATACTTGATATATTGTGATGCTAGGAATAGATCTCAATATATCAATTGCTTTTAACATTCGACCGTAATGCTGGATAGTTTGCTGAATATGTAAGGAATCAATATTCAGGGAACTAATCTTATGAATTTTATACGCGAGGGATCAGTATAAATGATTTTTGAATGTGCATCAATATTGGTATTTTCAGATGTTATATATTGTATTCATCTAGATTACAGACAAGGGAGATAGATGAAATTCAATCCCAGTTTTTCTTATCGATCTTTTATCTAATTTTCTGCTTTTACAGTATTCTGTTTATGCAATTTAATTTAACTACCCATGATCTATCAAATTAAAATTTCTTTATATATATGCTGATTGAGATAATTATTTATTTCAACTGACTTCGTTCCTCGTGGGTTCGACACTCTTACTAAAAAATCATTATACTGTAGTTGACTTTTGGTACGCTTGCCAAGAGACCAACACTGTTCCATGCTCCAATTACGCCTCCCCTTCACATCAACACCTCTAATTAATAGATCCTCTCCCTCATCAACCCTAAAAGGGGAAAAACACCATGAATGAAGATTGAAGACCGAAGGAGGAGTGGGAGAGCTTCCCAATACCCCAATCAACATCCAAGGGCCTCTCTTAGTCGCTCCAGGAGAAGAGAAATTGTGGGAGGAAGAAAAGATCTTGAACCTTCGTGAGAAAACATGTTTAAATACCCATTTTTGACCTATCAACGTCGTCACTGCCTAACATCATCGTAGCACCGCTAGGCACTATCAGTAAAATCGGGAAACTTGCAATTTCTAAGAGTCACTGCCTGACGGCACGTCTCCACCGTCCGGCGGCAAGTTTTGCAAGTTGAATGTCCCTCAGACCCACTTTTTCACCGCTCAGCCTTGATGTCGCTCAACTTCACTTTCCACCGCTCAGCCTTGTTGCGCTCAGCCTCACTCTCCACTGCTCAGTCTTGTGCAATTTAAGACATTTTCTATTTGAAGCATTAGGTGTGATTCTTTGGTGCCTGGCGTGGGTATTTGACTCAAAATCAAACTTTTGTTTTCCAAAACATGCTCCCTTGGGTTCTTGCTTGTTTTCATCCACTAGAATTACTCCCTATTCATTTATTTACACACTTAAAAGAGAGATTAGAAGTAAAATAAGCATAAAATAGCTAAAACACAAAATAATAGAAAACACACTAAACTTGATAATATGACAAGATAAAAGCTAGGAAAGAGTTGATTTATTCATGACAATAAACACACAAAAAGAGGTAAAATTGGACGTTATCAGTTGCATCTTTGCTTCAACACTTAAAAAGATTTAGCTCCTTATGCTAGATAAGAATAATACAACACATGGAAAAGTCATCCTCTCTTTTACCCTCAAGTAATGTTTACTGAGTACCGGGGGAAGTGTCTACAAAAGTTCTCTAAGAGTCTTTCAAAACAACCCTCACAAAAGTATCTTTAAACAAGGGTGCAACTTTATTTTTATAAACTATCCAGGGCAGTGTTAAGCAATGCACTTGTGGCTGGTATCCTCCCTAGGTGGCTTTCCTTCATGGATTAGCCTCAGGTTTAGTGTTTGAGGTTTCCTTCTGCAACAAGTTTGCTAATGTGGCTCAAGCCTTAACTTTGCTGCTTCGTTGTACCAATGTCAGTTTTGCCCAAAATTGCTTGAAATTCATTCATTTTCTTTATTTTTCCACTTTGACTCTATTGATATTAGAAATTGCAAAACAAGCTAAATTAGGGTGATTTATACAAAATTTAATTAAAATAAAAAATAAGATAAGTGTCAAATTCATCTCAAATTTATCACATATTGGACACTTATCACAACCTCATCCAAAATCCAAGTACACTTGGTATCTCTAATGAGAACGCCCGACATAATATCCTAAAGGCTTATATGAAAGTCTAGGCATTGGGATGAAGTCGGGTAGGAGTGATGTTCGAAACGCATAATAGTCATCAAAAGGGATTTGCACGTGTAAGTCGGTGAACTACTAAAGATATTTCGACGTTCAAGTGAGTCCAATACCGAACGGTTAAGCGAATTAAATCAGTCTTAAATGTGTATTAAATATACCAATAACCATATACTTGACCTCTATTTATAGTGTTCTTCAATGGACTTTGACTAGGGATGACCTAATAACGACCCAATTTCTCCTAATCATGTTTATGGTCTTACTTAACATAATTTGTTTACTTAATTGAGCAGTCTTGGTTTGATGTCGATCAGACTGTTCAGTTGCCAAGATGATAATCTAAGCATTGAAGTTTAATTCAAATGATCATACGGTTACCATGAACTACTACCATGCGGTTAAGTGTTGTTGCTTTCTCAATCTCATTTGAGTCCGTTAAACGTACAACTTCTAGTTCGATGAAGCCGCTCTGTTCTACTAAGATTCATGTACATACCGCACACAAGCTCCCCAAGCCCAAGCGATTAGAGATGGTCGAGAAGGGTTTTAGAAATATTAGCAAGTTGGCAGTTCTACTCGGTGAGTTCCTTTGGCAATTTTAGTCCTCTGTACCAATAACCAAAAAGGTTATCGTTGGTTTTAGAGGGAAACGACGCTTCATGTTATGCATCTTTTAGCCTTGACATGGAATACGAAGCGTCACACATTTCTATCCGTCAAATATTTCTATATTGGAAAATAATTTTTTGACTACTAAATTTTGACAACTTTCGTTTACAACCTTAGGTGGCATCTTTTAAGTGGTTTTTTATTTTTTTCATTTTCTCATTCTCAATATTTCAAAACCACTTAGAAGATGCCACTTTATGTTGTAAAAGAAAGTTATTAAAATTTAGTAGTCAAAATATCATTTTCCTTCCATATTTAATGATTCAAGTGCTTCCTCGACTAGGCTTCATTGCCTATAAGTAGGAAAGCCCTTGATCTGTCGTTTTAACATCTTTGCTACCAGATTCAAATATTCATCGATCGTCTTTTCTAATTCTTTTTCTTTTAAGGTAATAATGTCAATTGTGAGTGGTTTTTCCTCAATAGGGTCGTCTGTGTGAGAGCCTAGGGGAATGCTGATGACGCTTCTTCATCATCGCCATAATCCAAAATAATTATAGTAAATATATCTTATTTTGTGAACATTATAAATATTTATTTTTGTTAAATAACTATTTTTAATCGTTCACTTTTCTTTTTATATAATAAATATATTGTCGTACTACATATAATAAATTATAAGTATACTATTTTAATATCTGGGAAGAGGTTATCAAAATGGTTTGATTAAATTAAAGATTTAAGACACATAATCTTTTATAACATGGATGTTAAAATTCAAAATTTAAATTACGAGTTATTATTATCCAGAAGCTTAATCATCTAAAAGATAGTATCTTTAATTTAGTATTATACCAATATTTATAATATAAGTTAATTGAAGATAAAAATAAAATTTAACTCAAAAAATATAAAGGAAAGAAAATGTAAATAAAAAATTAAATATTTCATACAGAATGCACCTGACTTGAGAAAATAAAAATTAATTAAAAACGTGGAAGGAATTCATGCAATGGAGTATAATCTACTATAACTATAAGAAAACAAACTAGTAGGGATATTACCCTAATACCCTTGCCTAAATTTTTGACACATGTTCTTTAATTAGGTCTTTTTGACTTTTCAGAGTTTAACGGAGCATTTGAAGTTTCATATTTTTATGAAACCCTCGTTTTAGCCTTTTTTTTCCTTGTTTCTTTGGCTTTTGTTGTCAAGGTTTTGTTATACTTCATCTGATGATTGTTTTGTTTCCATTTTCCTTTGCCATTATTTTGGATTAATGGTTGTTCTGATTGTTCTCCTTCATTTGGAAATTCTTTTGTTTTCCATTTTGTTTCATCTAGCATTCTGTGGTTCGCGATGGGTTGCCGGAACCAGGGTTCACTCCATACAACGGTTTCACTTTGGACCACGCCAAGAGACCAAGATTGGGGGCTCCACCTTCGACAGTTGTGGCACAAGACCTTCATCCGAGGTTTGTTTTATTCTTGATCGTCATTTTGCATCGTTGCGTTATGTGCACCACTGTTCGATGAAATTCATCTTTGTACTCCTTTTCTTCTTCTATGTCCATTATTAATGTTTGATTATTCTATTTTAGTTGAGAATTTTTGTGTCATCTTCTAACAGATCTATGAACAAAGTTGCAAACCTAACTTCTTAGGATGTCTGAGAATGACTTCAAAGACACTTATGAGTACAGGTATACATGCTTGAATCCATTTTCTTTACCTTTCTAATATTATTTTTATTTCAATGATTTGTATATTGATGTCAATTTTGTTGTGCAGACACATTGTTCAACCTCCTGAAGTGGCTAAAATGCTTAGTAAGAATGAGCTTCAGAATAAGTTATTTTATTTTTTTCAATTTGATTTTGTGTGTGTTTAATAATAAAAGGTTTGGCTTGAAAGTTGTAGTAGTTGGAATTCCAAAAACTATTGAAAATGACACTTCAACTATAAAATTGTTTGTATGAAAATTGCTATACTTTTATGCATGTATTGTAAAACTAACAAAACAAACTCTATCTATTTTCCAGGTCCAAGAGCACTTTGGTTTTAGACTGTAGTTGTAATGGTGCATGGCCTTCATATTATAAAGATTGAAATAATCATGGTGTGAGGTAAACAAAGACAGGATTGTTAGCACTACGTTGTGATTTTAAGTGTGGTTGTAGAGGTGGTTGTTTTTGGTCATCAACATAGCAAAGAAGTTTAATCCCAAAATAATGGTTTACCATGAACCATTTATAAGGTGACTTGAAACAACTAAATTTATATGCATTAACAAACAAGTGTCAATTAGAGTACTAAATATTTGTTATTTTACTGTCCTTTTAGGGATTTTTTCCAACAAGGCAAGATATATCTTGTTGTAAAAACACTTTCATAGACTTTGGAGTTTAAGTGACATAAAGGAGCAATGGAGTTGCATTTGAAAGTACTAGGAAGTACAAGTTAAGTTTCGGGTGAAATATTTGAAAAAATGGAATATATTATGTAGTTTTTCATCAATTTTGATTAATACAATTAAAATGGTGATGTAGTTATTGAAAGAATTGGAGAAACAAGATACTAACAGGTTCATCACAGTTATGTATGCTTGTCCTTTCCACTTTATAAACAAAATAACCTTTTTCATTATTAGGCTATTTAAAGAGTTTCAGGTCCCTTCAGATGTTGGTGGAAGAAATGAGGTATTTATTTACATTTCTAAAGTTTAGGATACTCATTTTTCTTTTTCTATCATGAGAGGTGCATGTTATTTCACACCATCGAAGAACAATGCATAAGAGCACCTGTAGAACTCTGCTGCCAACATTTGATATTTTCTTACAAGATATAACATATGATAAAACCTTAGAATTGTAATTATTGGCAAGTTTGTTGAAGCTCTAATAATTTTTTTTGTGTGTGTTATCTTTAGTTATTAGAAAGTAGTGCTTAAATAATTGCTTCTAAATTATACTTAAAAATTAAAGTTGATTGGTATTTGTTTCTGCGACTTTTATTCTCATATTATATTAATCACAATTATATTAGCAATATTAGTATTGTTATTACCATTATTACCATTATTATTATTATTATTATTATTATTATTATTATTATTATTATTGACTAACTCCTAATAATAATCAATATAACAATATATTGGTGACTAGGGTAACTTTTCATTCACCAGATTTTATTTGGGGAAGAAGAATATAAGTGAAAACAATCTAGAAGATACATCTTCATATATTACAATATCGTTGTTAAATTGTTAAGTTTAACTACTAAATCTAAATATTACATTTATATTATTAAATAATATTCAAGTAGTGTAATTTTATTATTTATATATCACAAAAATATCATGGTTATTATTAAAATAATATAGATAAACATATAAAATAGTATTACTTTAAATAATATTCTAACAAAAAAACTTATAAGAAAACTTTCTTGAATGATAAAGTTTCAAATTTAAATAAAAACAAAATCAATTTAGTAATGACTTGTATTTGTGCTTGTACGTATACAAATTGAAATTTACACAATCGATAACTATAATAATTATATGATTTCTGTCTAAATTATTTTCATTAAGTAACCCATTAATTTTATTAATTGTTTTTAATTTTGTAGATATGAATGTATTTTGTTTTTATTTCAAATCCTTTAAATTTATACATTTGCAACTAATAATTATATGATTAATTTTTAAAGATTTTTTATTAATCAGTTGATTTATTAATTATTTTAAAATTTTCTAATCGGATCGATAATTGTTAATACTATTATAATTATTGTTATATTTATTATTATTATTTAAATCAATAAATATATTTTATTTTAAATTATTACTTTATTCTACAAAAAAAATTCAATTAATATTTATTGAAAACGTTTATTACATTTTATTATTCTCATTTATAAAGTCGGTTGCAATATAAATTTATTTTTATAATTACGGTGAAGATAAACTGTTTTAATTATATTGATTATATTTGATTTTCAGTGGGTTCAGCGTGTACATTTTGTCTCATATAAGCAATTCAAAAATTAACTCAAAATTGTTTTTCAAAATTCCAACTGAATGAACAGGTAAGCAGGTTTAAATTGAGTAACTTCCGCAAGATTAAAGTATCATTATCCTAAATAAATATTTTGAGATGTCTTTCTACTGCAATTTATTGGGATCTTCATCAATTTCAAATATTGGTGGCACTTTGAGCTTCTCAAGTGGATCCAAATTTTGCTTTATTGTTTGTTGTTTTGTGAATGGTACTAACTGAAATTACACACTACGTAGAATCGTAGTTTATTATAAATGTTTACTGTAACATAATGGGGAAAACTAAATTAGGAAGTGATTGATGTCCTTTGTAGAACTTATATCAATGATTGATGTTGCCATATTATGTAATAATTTAGGATCTCTTTCTTATTAAGAGATGTCATACTCTTATATCTTTATATAGGTTTAAAAGATGCTTTGTTCTAGATATCAGATTTTTAATACTTTCAATAGATATAACTGAACAGATTAAAGGCCTGTTTGTTTTTTTTAACATAATTGTTAGCTTTCTTAGTAATTCAGCTTAAATACAAATGTCAAATAGTTTATAATAGTCTTTTTTTTTTCAGAATAAAGGGTTAAAGACCTCTTTGTGGCAACTTCTCCAATCTTGATATTCAAAAGAAATTATTAAGCCTACGAGAATCACAACTAATTTGCATTGACAAACAAGTATATCTGAATAAACATTCTTTGTATTCAGATTTGTTGTATTTGAAATGAAGCACCACATGGTCCTTTTATAAGTCTTTGGACATGACCCTTCAACTATATTCATTAAATATAACTACTACCTAACTCACAATTAATGAACTTTATTGCATGCTTAATCATAGCTAGACCCACTCTCAACCTTTTGCAATCTCTTAGACAATTAATATAGCAACTTCCAACTACCCACATTTAAGTTTACCTAACAAAATCCCCCTGTAAACTTAAATGCTCTTCTTGTCCTTCATTCCGAGTATCATCTTGTTGTTCTCGAACAGAGAGGATGGCAGTGGCTTTGTAAACATATCTGTAGCTTGTGCTCGACTTTCAACGTGTTCCAACTCTACATTTCCTTCTTTCACTTGTTCTCGGATGAAGTGAAATCGAACATCAATGTGCTTGCTTCTCTCATGATTGACCGGGTTCTTTGCCAATTCAATGGCCAACTTGTTATCAACTCGGATCACAGTCCCCTTTTCTTGCTTCAATTCCAGTTTGCTTATAAGGTTTCTAAGCCAAACTGCATGGCAGACATTCCAGGATGCTGCAACGTACTCTGCTTCACATGTTGACAGTGTTACAATTGGCTGTTTCTTTGAAAGTCAGGTGAACACCGTGCTCCCCATGAAGAATACATATCCAGACGTGCTTTTCCGATCATCAACATCTCCACACCAGTCACTGTCTGAGTAGCCGACTAGTCGGTAATCATCTGTCCTAGTATACATCAGACCAAGTGACACAGTTCCTCTCACATACCTTAGAATTCTCTTTAGGGCCTTCCAATGAGTATACCTCGGTTCCTCCATATACCGACTTGCTATTCCAACACTCAGCATTAAATCTGGTCTAGAATTTGTAAGATACCTGAGACTTCCAATCAGACTTCGGTATTTGCTCGCATAAACTCGATCTCCATCTGCATACTTAGAAAGTTTTATGCCAGGTTCCATAGGGGTGGAAACCGGGTTGCAACTCGTTATCTTAAACTTCTTCAAGACCTCCTCAGCATACCTTTCCTGCGACACAAAGATATCGTTCTTTCCTTGAATGACTTCCAAACCAAGGAAATACTTTGTAAGACCTAAGTCGGTCATCTCGAACTCCTTCTTCATCACTTCTTTAAATGCTTCAATTAGCTCGGCATTGTTCCCCGTGAAGATAAGGTCATCGACATAGAGGGTAATGAACATCACATCATCTCCTTTCTTCTTTATGTAAAGAGCATGTTCGTAAGGGCACTGCTCATACCCATTCTTCTTGAAGTAAGTGTCGATTCTTTCATTCCATGCTCGTGGAGCTTGCTTCAGGCCATAAAGTGCCTTCTTCAATCTCAAGACTTTCTTCTCTTCGCCTCTTCACATGTATCCAAGTGGTTGTTCAACATATACTTCCTCTCCAAGACTCCATTCAGAAATGCTGACTTCACATCCATCTGCAAGATTGTCCATCTGTGTTGAGCTGCTAAGGAAATCAACAACCTGATTGTTTCCATCCTCGTCACTGGAGCGAATACTTCATAGTCTATTCCTTCTTTTTGCTTGTACCCCTTCACTACTAGTCGAGCTTTATATCGCTCAACTTCTCCTTCAGCGTTTGTTTTCTTCTTGTACACCCACTTTACGCCAATAGGCCGAGCTCCTTTGGGCAGATCGGTTAGCTCCCACGTGTTGTTGCGTTCGATTGCTCTGATCTCTTCATTCATTGCCATTTGCCACTTTTCCTCCTGCACTGCCTTTTCAAAGCTCAAGTCTTCTGAATCTACTAAGAAACATACAACATGTACTTCGTCAGTCGAGTTGTATATGTCTTGCAAGCTTCGCGCTCTAGGCTGTAAAGGTTCATCTTCTTCATCATAAGTCTTATGATCTCTCACAACTGGTGGTTTATCTACTTCCAAGCTTCTAGACTCCTTCTCCGAGTTGTTCCACTTCCACTCGCTTTCTTCATCAACTTGAACATCTCGGCTCATAATCACCCTCTTTGTTATTGGGTTGAACACGTACTTCTTGCTCCGATCTTCAAGTTTGGTCCTTTGTTGAGCTGGAACATGACCAGCTTAGCATGTGGACATCTATTTTAGACATAGATGGCACATTGCACTGCTTACCAGAACTCCTTAGGAACGTTCTTGCTTTTCAACATTGTACGAACCATGTCAAGTATGGTTCAATTTTTCCTCTCAGCTACTCCATTCTGTTGGGGTGAGTATGGTGCTGTCAGAAATCTCCTTATTCCTTGCTCCTCACAATACTTCATGAGCTCGGATGAGATGAATTCACCTCCTCAGTCAGACCTAACAGACTTGATAGGCTTATCGGTATCCTTTTCAACCATTTCTTTGAACCTTTTAAACATTTGGAACACCTCGGATTTCTCCTTCAAAAAATACACCCATGTTTTTCTTGAAAAATCATTTATGAAAGAAATGAAATACCTTTTCCTACTGAAAGATTCAGGGGTAATTGGTCCACAAATGTCTGTGTGAATTAATCTGAGTTGTTCCTTTGCCTGGTACTCGGCAGTCCTCGGAAATGAGGTCCTTGGATACTTCCCGAGCACGCACTCTTCACAGAATTACTTTTCAAACTCCACAGTCGGGAGTCCTCGCACCATCTCCTTTTTCACCAACTCGGCCTACCCACCAAAATGCAAGTGGCCAAACCGGAAGTGCCACATCATAGCTTCATCCTTCACGTCAAGTTTCAAGCACCTTTCTTGGACTATTTTTAGGTCCAGTTTGTACATCCTGTTCTTCTTCATCTCTACTCGAGCAATCAATCGATCTGACTTATCTTTCAAGTATAGTACTCGATCTTTCATCAAAACTGAGTAGCCTTTCTCCATCAGTTGGCCCATGCTTAATATGTTGCTCTTAAGATTGGGTACATAGTACACATCTCTGATTTCTCCAACTCGGTTGTTCTTCTGTAGGTACCAGATTGTACCCCGGCCTTTTACTGCCACCTTTGATGCTGCATCTCCAAATGATACGTGTCCAACGTCAACTTTGGTGAGCTCCTTAAAAAGATTCTCGTCCTCGCACATGTGGTTGCTTGCTCCTGTATCAAGGTACCAAACTGAGTTGTCAGAACAGCTCGGACTTAGCTCGGCACCTGATCTCCTGGACATTATCAATATTCTTTCTTCCTTAGCATCCTCAGAAAGGAAGTTCGTTTCCTTCTTGCTTTCAGATCGGCAATCCTTCACGAAATGTCCAACCTTCCCACAATTGTAACATTTGACACTTGAGTAGTAGTCTTTAGCAAAATGACCGTACTTACCACATTTGAAGCACTCAACTCTTGAGTTGTTCGACTGACCTCCTTGGCCTCTACCACCACGACCTCCACCTTGTCCTCGGCCATGCCAGTTTTGTTGGCCGACCTGTTCTTGACTTCTTCCATATCCTTCTCTGCCTCTACCACTTCGGCCTCGAGTGTTCTGAGTATAAGGAACCTTCTTCTCCCTAATGGTTGCCTTTGCTTGGAGTGCTTGATCAAGGGACTCCTCCTTCTTCTTCCTTCTTCACTACTCATGCGCTTCAAGCGACCCAGCAAGCTCTTCCACCGAGAGCATTGTCAAGTCCTTGGATTCCTCTATTGCGCAAACTATATTCTCGAAGTCATCGGTTAACGACCTCAAGATTTTCTCCACCACTCGACAAGCGGGCAACGTCTCTCCATTTCTACCGAGCTGATTCGCTACGGTCTCAACTCGGGAGATGTACTCGGCAACCCCTTCATCTTCCTTCATCCTCATCCTTTCAAGCCTGCCTCTGAGAGTTTGAAGCCGAACTTGCTTCACACGGTTATCCCCTTTGTATGCCTTCTTCAGAATATCCCACGCTACTTTTGAAGACATAGCATTTGCTATCTTCTCAAAGTCGGACTCATCAATAGCTTAGTACAGCACGTAGAGTCGTTTTGTCCTTTGCTCGTGTTGCTTTTAACGTAGCAAGCTGGGCTATCGTCATTTCTCCAATATCCTCTGGTTCTTGGTGCCTATTTTCGACCACCTCCCATACTTCTTGGGAACCAAGGAGAGCCTTCATCTGTAGGCTCCAGTTATCATAGCTGATGCCTTTTGATAACTTCGGCAGGGCCATGTTGTTAGCTAAGCTGGACATCTCTATCAAACTCTCTAACTTACTCAAACAGTCAAGCTCTCAAGCTCTGATGCCAATTTGTTGACAAACAAGTCTCTTTGGATAAACACTCTTTGTATTCAGATTTGTTGTATTTGAAATGAAGCACTACATGGTCCTTTTATAAGCCTTTGGACATGACCGTTCAACTACATTCATTAAATATAACTACTACCTAACTCACAATTAATGAACTCTATTGCATGCTTAATCATAGCTAGACCCACTCTCAACCTTTTGCAATCTCTTAGACAATTAATATAGCAACTTCCAACTACCCACATTTAAGTTTACCTAACAATTTGTTCACTTGGATAAAAAGTTGAATTCGGAAACTAGAAAAACTAAACATTATGGATTTATAAATTGTTTCGGCTATTACTATGTTAAAAGTCCATTTACTTGAAATCACAACTCATCCCAACACAAAAGGATGAATAAACAAAGTGAAACTGCCACAAAATATGCCTTTGTCCCATTATTCTACTCACAATAATCATGTTATCTGTATGGATTTTGATTTAGTTATTTCAATTAAAACTATATGCTTTTGGTATTTTTGGTTTCCTTGGACGAAGGTAGGTCTAATTGGATCTTCAAGAAGGTTGATTGGGTTACGTCGTATAAAATTCAATAAGGGGGCTTCTCCTTGCACCCCAAAACATTCTCTAGTATCACCAAAATTTTTTTAAATTCCATCTTTGCTCCCTAGTAAAATTAAAAGAAGAAATAGTAAAAAATGGGTGTAAAAAGAAGAAGAGGACACATTTGAGAAGGTCAACCTAGTCCACATGACATGAATTTCTTGTAGAGAAATCATCCCAGGGTTATATCGTGTTAATTCACAAGCATATGGAAGATCATAAGTCTGTCTCAGAACGCAGCCACAACGACTAATATCGAATCCAATTTTCTTAATTCTTTCTAACTCTAGAGCAAGGACTCCCAAGGCAAATCTAGAAACATATCCCACTAATCTTTTATAACTCAATGCCTTCTAAGAGTCACTCATCAAATTAAGACTTCTTTCAAAAGCCGCCTTTATTTCGTTATGTTGCAAGATAATAACGTTGTGAATTCCATCCCAACACGAACAAAGGTCTCCCATACTACTTCCAAGAACTTTCTTGAGGATCTAGTGAGCAGACTCAACCCTGATACAATTTATACATGGAATCATATGAACCATTAATAAAAAAAATGAATAAATAAGATGCAAACATACATGTTTGATGTTGTATTCCCTAAATGCAAAACCTTGTTCATCCACGCCTTCACAAAGTATTTCTTATAAGGAATGATCCACGAGTCATTAACATATTCAAATAATAGAGGCATGACTAGCAAACAAGCTGAAGACGATTAAAACAATCGTTAAACTTAAACTCATTTTCACAGTTCATAACATTCTCCCATGCTTGCAACACAACATCCCATGCATCAATAGAATTCACTAACATGTTGCACTTTGCCTGCACATTTTTCTGAATATGGAAACGACATAGAAGATGATAACACTCAGGGAACACAATGCCAATAACATTCATTAAAGCTAGATCCCTCTCAGTTACAATGACCTATGGACCACCCTCAGACGTCATAAACAGACCTCTTAGCCTTTCAAGAGCCCAAGTGAAATTATTTTGCTTTTCACTTGATAAATATGCAAACGCAGATGAGAAAGTTAATCCTATTGACGTCACACCAACAATCTCGAGCAATGGCAATCAATATATTTTGGTTTCGTAAGTACTATCCATTAAGAACACAATATTAAATGAATTTAACAACTTGACAGCATCAGGATGGGTGCAGAACAGATCACTAACCACCTCAGATTCATCAACACATCTACTAAAATGGATACATGTTCCAACATCACCATCAACTGTTGTAACTCGGTCCTTGAACCTCTTAGTGATCGTTTATACATATATCTTGCATTGTATACTTGCTTCATAGTTGTCACATTACACTCATCTTTTTTCTTTGAGAGTGAGAAGTATATTTACAGGTTTTACTTGACTTTTAGTCGTATCAACAAGCAGCGAGTGTTCACTGGACTTCAACCTACCCGCATAGGGGTGACCAACTAGAGTAGATGAGACATCATGATTATGGTAACCACATTTTACGTTCAACACCTATCCATTCCCTTGAGAGATAGGTTTGCCTCTCAATCTAAAGGGACACTCACATTTTCTTGTCCCAAATAACTCGATTATGCATCACATTTGTATTTTCTTTATTTTCCACCTCTTTCACAACCTAATAATACACAGGTCTTTCTTTCCGGTTGTCCATTATATTTATCTGATCTTAGAATAATAACAACAAATCCAAGATTAAAAGCAACCCCTCTAACCCACTTAATTAAATAAGATATCATGAGTTGTAAATTGAGAGGTATAATCTTGTTCGCATATATCATGAATGAAAGCAGAAAAGTCTGACACGAGACTAGAATTTACTTGAGAATCCAAGAAACTCAAATAACTAAAATGATGACCTTCCGTAATTATAATAACCTATAATAAAGAAAATATTTTAATATGATTTATTTTTTAAACATGAAAGATGACAGATAAATAACGAAACGTAATGCATGAGAACTACAAAAAAAGTGAAACGAATATCGACATCTGCAAATCAAATGTCTGAAGCGGATGTGGACATTTGCAACGTCCAGAAAAATAAAAAAACCATAAATGGATGTCGACATCCGCAACTTAAACATCTGAAGCGGATGTCGACATCCGTAATACCAAAAAAAATTACGAAACAAATGTCGACATCCGCAACTCAATTGTTTGAACCGCAACTCAATTGTTTGAAGCGGATGTCGACATCCGTAATACCAAAAAAACAAAAAAAATTACGAAATGGATGTCGACATCTGCAACTCAATTGTCTTAAGCGGATGTCGACATCCTTAATACCAAAAAAACAAAAACAAATTACGAAACAGATGTCGACATCCGCAACTTAATTGTCTAAAGCGAATGTCGACATCCGTAATACCAAAAAAATAAAAAAATAAGAAATGGATGTTCACATCCGCAGCCCAATTGTCTGAAGTGGATGTCGACATCCGCAATGGTAACAAAAGTAAATTTCAGTGTATATCAGTGATAACAAACAACATTCGAGTGATACGAAACAACATTACAATGAGAATATGAATACTAGCTTGAAAAAGAAGAACTTTGAAGAGAAGAGCTTTGGAAAGCTTTGAAAGAAGAATAATGAAACAAGAACCACTCAGAGAGAGCTTGAAGCAGGGATGGGAGCTTGAAACAGCTTGAAGCAGGGACCATTTGGACCACTGGTGGGAGCTTGAAGTAGAGGGACATGAACCACAATATAAGACTTCGAAGAGCACACAAAATATTCGGAGGAAACAAAGACTAAAGAAAACGGAACGGGAGGAAAGGTAGAGATATTTCGGGGTGCAGGCTCTTGCAGAAATAAAAAGAAGAGGACCGATAGCAACACAGTAAATTTGCTTTCATTAGTTTCAACCACCAAGGTTAGGTAAAATTAATCAAGGAGAAAAACGTAATTATTGGGGGTACAGGAGAAAGGTTGGGGGTGCAGGGAGAAGCCCCCTACAATAAAATACTTGTGTTATCCCTGACCTCGAACTCGAAATCCGAATAGATGTTACTAGGATTTTTCTTTCTACAACCCTAATTTTTCTTCCTACACCCCAATTTTTTTATAATTCCACTACTACCCTTTTGGTTTAGTGTTATCGACTTTCAGAAACTGATGTTATCAACTTTCAGAAACCGGTGTTACTGGCTTTAAGAAACCAGTGTTACCAGCTTTCAGAAATCGATGTAACTGTAGAACTTGGTGTTGTCATTTTTCAGGATGCGAGTGTACCAGTTTGCGAAATCCTGTTTGGACTATTTTAACTTTTTTGCATTTTTTTTCTTGGTTGACGACCATCAAGCCCTTGTTGACAAGCCACAAGTCCAGATGATGTACCTAACCCTCAAACCCTTTTTAGTTCACATGTACCCGACGTTGCCAATGACATCCCAGATGATGTACACGTTCCCAAAAGAACAAAGTCATTAGATAGCCTACGAGTGAGTAACTTTATTTACATAATCATTATAACACTTTCATTAGATAACATTCTTATGTTTTTACTTGTTACCTTTGTAGGATGCACTAAGACGCGTTATGAGCATGAGCATTGTACAAATGATGGTTGTGAACAACGTGCGGAGAGTAGTTAAGGAAATCGAAATGTTTGTGGTCGATGTTGATCTTTATTAAGGATGACAACAAGGCAGGGCGAGACAGGTTTTACTATCCCATACCCATCTTTAATATTTATCTTTTTATATTATAGTATTTCAGCATGGTGTTAGTATGTCACAAAGTTTATTTTATTAAACTATAGGATCCAATGTTACTGGCTTTCAGAAATTGGTGTTATCGGCTTTCAGAAATCAGTGTTACCAGCTTTCAAAAACTGGTGTTACCGGCTTTCAGAATCCAGTATTACCAGCTTTCAAAATCCGATGTTACCGGCTTGCAGAATCTGGTGTTACCAACTTTCAGAATCTGGTGTTACTGGATTTCATTGTGGGGGTGCTGGCTACGAACATATTTAGTTTATTATTTATATATATTTTTCTGAAGGACATAATGGTCTTTAAAATCAAACTTGGAGGTGCAGGAAGAAAAATTAGGGGTGTAGGAAGAAAAATCGATGTTACTAAGGTCGGAATCCGACCCATTACCAATGTGATCTACCTATTTATTACTACCTCGGGAAGTTGAGGTGGGACCCGATTCCCGACTCTTCATTTTTTAAGTACTCTAAGGCCCGAGTTAGAATAAGATGTATTAACATGGCCCATTAAAGATATATGTTAGATGATGTCAACATGTCCCTGAATAAAAGGAACTTGGGGTCTAAGTCTAATAGGGTCAATTGCTAATATCTCGGCATGCCATCAGGCCTAGCTAAAAATCAGGGATATCATGCAGAGCAAGGGCCTTATAAAAAGGGGAAGTAGTGTCAAAGAAGGGACAACTGATTTTTGGTTTTTAGAGTACATGAACATATTCTTTTCACTTCGCTTATCAATTCTTCAACCGAGCAAGTAAGAAGATACCTTACGAGCCCAACGAAGTGACAACTTCCCATTACTTTTATCGAAAGTCTCGATGAAGTGTACCTCTAGTACAATTACCAAGAGATACCTTTCATTACATTCATATCCAAGTATACATTATCTCATCATAATCATACATCAATTACCAATCACATGATTATCCGCATTAATGATTAATGAACACACAAGCACATCAAGGCCTCATCATCATATTTATCACAACATATTGACATCATGTAATCATTGTCATTATATTTAACATACATCATTCCTCATGCCCAACATCCAATATACTGCAAAAGAGCATATAACAATTTATTAGAACAAAATATCAACGCAATACAACCACAAAAAACCAGCAATAATGTGTAACATATATCTTGAACTATGGACCTCAAACTAAGATCACATCGTTCAAACTAAAGAACATGTTTTGCACAAGCTTTCAAAATTTCAACTCAATAGGACGGTCAATGAAGTAGAAAACTCAATTTTAAGAAAACTGTACAGACTAGAAAAACAATTGTACCCGATGCCCTAAAAACCTGAGACCTACCGCACGACAGTAGGAAACTAGCCCCCGGTGGCCCCAAAACCCAAGACTCTAGGCTTGGAGGAAGGAAGTCAGCGCTCGGTGGCCCCTACTGCGCAAAATTACGAAAAACAACATTTTTTTAATGAACAAGGCACCTTGCTCACCCATACCCATCATCCAAAACATGCACAAAGCTTACTAACCATCTCATATCATTCCTATGAATTCGAAAACATGAACACATCATTGGAACCCTTGTAATATTATCTTCATGTGCAAGTACACACCACTTACTTCACACCTAAAAAGCAGAACCCATATATATATATATATATATATATATATATATATATATGTGCTCATTTTACCTAAAAAAATAGAATAATAGTGGACCATATTCACTTCATACACCTTTCATCCAAATTGATCAAAATTTAACCCCAAATAATTATCAGCTTAAACTCAATACCTTACCCCATAAAAATCCAGTTTCTCTCATGCATCCTTTCTCTACTTTTTCTTCGACAAAATTTATTAAAAAAATAATTTCAATGCCCATATGCCAAAGTTCATAGGCATCAAAATTACTGCTATTAAATTTACATCAACATTCTCCATGTAATTTTCATGAACCTTTTTAACAACAAAAATCAACACGTCAAAGCTACAAAAATTTCAACCCACTTACCTCCTAATGGCCAAGTTGGATGAATTCATGGTGTACTTTGGATGTGATATTGTGGTGAAGACAATATTAGGGTTGAATTTCATTTTTATTGAAATTGTGATTTTTGGTGGTGGAGAAGGAAGCCAGACCAGAACTTTAATATGACGCCTTAGACCAACTTGATCATCTCAACCTCATCTATTATAGTATTTGATAATTATTCTTAGGAAGACATTAGCTTAATCTAGAAGTTGAACACAATATAGTATATTTAGGTTAAATTAATTCAATACATGCAATACAGTCTATTGGTTAAAAAAAATGTATAAAGTGGTCATCAATTTGCCTAATAATAGTATGCTCCTTTAAGTAAACTAAAGTTGAAATTGAAACAATTTTAATCTAAAATCTAACTACACAATTTGCTTTAAAATAATTCTAGCTAAGACTATTAATTATTTTTACATAAAAAATATCGGGAGATAAGTTGCTTTATCATTTTGTTTTTTTCCAACTCATGCACATCTTAATCAAATTTTCTACAATCCTTTGTTATCACATCTAAATACCCCTTAAAAATATAATTATTTTTTTTAGTCTTACATTCTCTCTCACTCAAAAATTTTCATTATCAAAAATTGTACTTACTAAGAAATAAAAAAAAAAAAGGTCTTCTTCATCTCTTCCTTTGGTTCCTAAAAGACATCTTGAATTCTTTCGCTCCAAAACTGTTTTAACGAATGCTTAATAATTTGCTCTTCGTTTTATCCATCCAATGATACAAATATTCTCAAGATTAGAATAACTCCTAAACCATCAACCTCGGGAAAAGAATTATTTATCCATAGAACTTTATTTAACCACCAATTTCCTTACATACATCATTAAACAAATTCCTAAAAGAAACAATTTCCTTAAACTACTACACATTGATTAAATCAAAACTCATCATTTAAATATCATTTTCATAACCACCTTTCCACACTTTCAAACCACTCAAAATCACAACACTCACACGCTTTAGCTGCTATCCAAAACTTAAAAAACACTAAAACTGCAACCAATATTATCAATGATGGATCTTAACCATAAGTTTTGGAGGGGCCAAATAGTATAATTCTTTTATCATTAAATTATTGGATCATTAGTATAATGTTTTGGAGATTGGTTTCTCTAAGTGAATAATTTGATCTTTAGTTTAATGTTATGAAAAATATAATCTATCTTGTTTCCATCTTTACGAATAACTTCACTTTTATCATTTTTGAATAATGAATCTATTTTTTTATTCTTCATCAATATACTTATTTTTAAAATAATATTAAAAATAATTTATTATACCTTACTAAAAAAATTGAGAAGCATAAATATTAAAGAAAAAAATAGTATAGTTAAGTCACAGTTAAAAATCGGTTATGAAAAAATACATAATACATTGTTTTTTCTTCTATATTCATAAAAAAATAATATACTAAAGGCTCATGAGATAAAAAAACAATGTTAACTATTAAATTAATATTTCATTATCAAGTAAGATAAAAAAGAATTGTTTTTCTTTTCTTCAAAAAAGAGATAAGACAAATGAGAAATGAGAGAAAAAATAATTACCTTTTTTCTTACAAAAAAATATATGAGAGTGAGAAATGAGTACAATTTTTGTAAAACTAACAAGACAACAAGAAATGACATAAAAAATATCTTAATAAATATTTGGTTTAATTATTTTTTTGATTATTGTTTTAATTCAAAATTGTTAAGTTGGTCCTCCAATCTTGTTTAGTTTCAATTTGGTTCTGAATTTTGAAAAATTGATGCAATTTGGTTATTTTCATTAAATTTCTTGAAATGGATCGGGACCAAATTGAGACTAGAAAAAATTTGAGAACCAACTTGATATTTTTAGATGAAAATAGTGACTAAAAGATTAATTAAACCTAAATATTTCTATTTTTTATATATTTAATTTTATGTTTTATTATCTATTAACATTAATTGGTTGTATTTTATAAAAGAAATAAAAAGATAAAGAAATTAATTTTCATCCATTTATAAAATATACTACCTATAATTTAAAAAATTTTAAAAAATTTCAAAAGTTTCAAAATATAGATATTTTAAAAAAAATCAAAAATCTTTGGGGCCATGGCCCCTCCCAGCTCTTACTATGTCCGCCATTAAATATTATATTATTCTAACTCCAAAACCTTAAATAATTATGAAAAACTTTTATCTGTGCCTGTGCAGCTACCAACATGGGAATAACATTAAAATCCCATTTGCTAACCATTTGCAAATATGTTTATAAAATATATATATATAAAAAAAAAAAACTAACACTGAAACTTTCATTAATGCTCTATGCCCATTTTGAAAACATCAACAGGCGAAAAATACCAATCCACTTAGCTTTAACCAAAAGCACCCGGTTGTCTTAAGGTTACCTAAATTTCTAAATTATAAATATTTATAAACTGCTACTCCAATCTTAGTCTTAATATACTAAATGTAATATTCAACCCTTGAAAATATTCACATTCTAATCACCAGAAAAAAAAAATTGTACCGCTAACTTCACCCTACCATATGTTATCATTAATAGAGTCTTTATATCAATAAACTACTTCAAAGAGTTTTTCATATAACTAAATAACCACTACTCTCTAAAAGCAATCATACTCCATCTTTATAAATAAAACTATACCAATTCATGAATTTAATCTTACTAAATTAACACTATTTGCAATATAATAATAATAATAATAATAATAATAATAATAATAATAATAATAATAATAATAATAATAATAACCCCTTGGATCATATCATAACCGCATTATTCTCACATTTTTTTTCAGCAGAAAAACCTAATAAACATTAATTGTCCTACTAAACATTAACCATTGTCACTATACAATAAACACAACATCTGAATTTTTGTTTGCTACAAAAAGTAAAATAAAACGCCACAGCCAAACTAAAGCAGTATTTTAACTTCTTTAAACATTATATACTATAATAAATTTTAAAACAAATAACAAACCTCACACCCACAAATGGCGTTTTCTATTAATACATAATAATTCAAGGCAAACCCAATTATCATTAAGGCATATAATTAACCTTTGACTTCAAACAACACATTACAATTCAAGCTTAATCAAGTTTGACCCAAAACCAAAAGTACAGTGATATGATCCCAATTTTCTCAAATTAATGCTAAAACATTGTATCGAATAATTCAATCCTTCTTAACCATTCTAAAATCTCACCACTACATAACACTCCAAAAAAATATATAACTATAGTTCTAAATCATCAATTAACACCTATGAACAAATTTTAACTTTATCTTAAAACTAGTACTCAGGAAAACTCTAATCACAAAATTTTCGGATTTCGCAAATGAAAGTTTCCAAAGATCATTATCAAATATTCATATAACCACACCACAACCGAACTTTTCCTTCTATCATAAAAAACAATCATCACATCCCATCCCAAACTTATAATTTATTAACTTCAAAATATTTCTAGTTCCTCAATGCCTCATCCTTAAATGACACTTGTCATTAGTCCAACTTTTAGATATTATCATACACTAGCTCTACTCACATCACATAATTCACACCCTTTTATTCTTAAGTCTAACCAAAAGCACCAACACAACTAGACAATCCATCAAAGGCATAATGTTCTTAAATTTGAAGAGTTGAGAAAGAGAAACTAAAAATACAAATTTCTCTAAATACATACCTTTAACTACGATTACAAGAATAACATCTAATTCCTAAAGAGATAAACATACCAAGTTATCTTGAATTTCCGCTCCACATTATAATCGACATCCAACACAGATCGAACAGGTTAAACCTTGTCCAAATGCTATTATTTAAATCACCAGTTCACACTATAACTTGCTCACTTACAAGCTAATATATATATATATATATATATATATATATATATATATATATATAGTTAAATTCCAAAACAATCACACATAGATAATCCAAGTTCTTCCATACACGCGCCAAATATAAAAGAATGCGAAAAAAAAACCACATACATCAAGTTAAAACAATAAAACACATACAATCCAAACCTTTCAAGGCATACAATCGAATCATATCAAAATTTTCAAGCACCATACTTACTTAGAGACTCTTCCAAAGAGACCCTACAAACCAATAATGTATAAATCACAACAAAATCGCGTCAAGCTCACTTCCCAAAGCCCTAAAAGATTTTCGAAAACCGAAAAACCTTAAAACTGTAAAACCGTGCTCTGATACCACAAATGTAACACCCTTTTCGAGATGTCACATGTAATTTTTTTCCAAAGATTCCAATTATACAACTCTTATACCATTCTATTAAGTAGGAACTTCACAATTAGTTTATTTCAAAAGCCATATTTCATTTAGCCAAACTTGTATCTCAAATTAAAGCACCATTAAAATCTAGATAAAAACCATTCCAACATAAACCATTAAATAACTTATTACAAATCCCTGTAAAAGAAAACAACATCCAAATCTCCAGTTATTACATTAAAGTTCAAAACTATTCAAAATGATTTAAGTAAAACTCCCAAGTCCTTTCCACGAGCTCCTCACAACTATGCATCTCTATTAGCATCTACACCAACATTTATTCTCGTATAACACAGGTTATACGATCATCGCAGGTGGAAACCACAACCACAAACATGCAAGGGTGAGATAACCAAATAAAACATCAGTACACAACATAACATTTGCATATAACCCATCTTATATCATCACAACATATGCATAAACTTAACCAAGTTAACAACCCATCACATGTCCTCACAACCAAGCATGCAATCCTCAACATATTAACACCTAGTAATACCAATGGTATGGCATGTGCTCATAACCAGCCACCCAACTTATTCTCGAACACAACTTACCAAAGATGTCACTTCCAATTACTCTCATAGCGAGCCTCGACAAAGTATACAACTCCCTATTACTCATATCAAGAGCCTCGGCGAGATACGCAATATCCCATTACTCTTATCTAGCCCAAACGAAGTGCACACCTTCCTATTACTCTTATCGAGAGTCCCGGCGAAGTGCACCTCTAGTACAATTACCTAGAGATACCTTTCATTACATTCATATCCAAGTATACATTATCTCAACATGATCATACATTAATCAAAAATCACATGATTATCTACCTTCATGATCAATGAACACACAACACATCAAGGCCTCATCATCACATGTATCACAACACATTAATTATCATACAATAATCGTCACTATATTTAACATACATCATTCATCATGCTCAATATCCAATATACTACAAACAAAGCATATCACACTTTATCACAACAAAATATCAACACAATACAACCACAAAACACAAACAAACATGTGTAACATATATCTCCAACTACAAACCAACAAACTAAGATCACACCATTCAAACTGAAGAACAACATATTTTAGATAAGTTGTCAAAATTGCAGCTCATTCGAACGGTTAACGAATCAGGAACCTAAGTTTTAAGAAAACTACACAGACTAGAAAAACAATGGTGCCTGGCGCCCAGAACCTGGCACCCAGCGGTCAGAAACCCGAGACATGGCGCTTAGCGACCTAAAACCCGATACTCAAGGCCTGGAGGAAGGAAGTTAGTGCCCGACGACCCCTACTGCACGAAAATATGAGAAACAACGTTTTTTTATTAACAAGGCACCTTGTTCACTCGTTCCCATCATCCAAAACATCCACAAAGCTTACCAACCATCTCATATCATTCCTATGAACCCAAAAATATGTACACATCATGGGAACCCTTATAATAATATCTTCATGTGCAAGTACACACCACCTACTTCACACCTAAAACATAGAACCTATCTATCTATCTATCTATCTATCTATATATATATATATATATATATATATATATATATATATATATGTGTGTGTGTGTGTGTGTGTGTGTGTGTGTATGTCTACTCTCAATTTGGCTAAAAAAATAAATAGAATAATAGTGGACCATATTCACTCATAAACCTTTCATCCAAATTTAACCCCAAACAATTATCAGTTCAAACTACCTTACACCATAAAAATTCAATTTCTCATTTGCAAAAGAAAAAAAGCACCAAAGAAATTATTACTACCTTACACCATAAAAATTCAATTTCTCCATTTGCAAAAGAAAAAAAGCACCAAAGAAATTGTTGAGAGTGGGATTTGAACCCACACCCTTTCGGACCAGAACCTTAATCTGGCGCCTTAGACCAACTCGGCCATCTCAACCTCATTTATTAACATGTTTGATAAAACATAGTATATTTAGGTTAAATTATTGCAATACATGCAATATAGTATATTTGTAAAAAAAATAGATAAAGTGATCATCAATGTACATTTTCCTAATAATAGTATGCTCCTCTAAGTAAATTAAAGTTGAAACAATTAAAACCTAAAATCTAACTTAAAATAATTCTAGCTAAAACTATTAAATATTTTAACATAAAAAAGCATTGGTAGATAAACTGCTTTATCATTTTTGTTTTTCCAACTCATGCACATCTTAATCAAATTTTCTACAACCTTTTGTTATTTTATCAAAACACATAAAACTAAGGAAAAATCCTATGTTGTTATGTATTAATTAAATCTAGAGTTTGATCTTACTATACATTTAAGGCTTAATTGGTAATTTAGTATTTATACTTAGACTTTTGATTTATGTCCGTCTCTAGATTTTTTTTTCCTCAATTGAGTCTCTATTAAAAAAAAAATCAACTAAGTGTACGTCTTTTGAAAAACAAGAATTAATGTGGTCTCTTCCGTTAAATTGGTGTTAACACATTCTGGAAGTACCACATGTTAAAATTTAGGTCTATCATGTGTAAGGTACTAATGTCATAATTTAGGTAATCTTCTACTTGTAAAGTGCTAGTATCAAAATCAAAGGAATTCCAAGATAAAAGATGACTCATATTTTGGTACAAGGTAACCTTAAATTTTTATACGTAGTATTTTCAAATGGTATTAACGCAAAATAAATCCCATTAAATTTTTTAAAAGATTTGACAATTATTTGAGTTAAAAATAAATATAAATACAAAAATAAATAAAAAATCTAAATATAGTAACGAAATTTCTAATTAATCTTTACTTTAATAAATATACTTTCTCTGAGTAAAACTTCAAATTATTTAAGTAAACAACAATTTTAATTATATACTTATAGTACAATACTTTTTTTTCTTCATAAAACATAGAGCTATAAAAAGCTATAATTAAACAAGTACGGAAATACCAGACTTTGTCTTGATTAATAGTATCAAAACTATTTTACCTAATAATCGTTTTGATTTGTAAATATGATGACTTCTAATTGAGAATCCATTTTTTCAGAAAAAAATAATAATAAAGTCATAAGCATAATCATCATCGGGATTAGATATCTGATCATCATATGTAAGGAGTCCATCCACAACAAGTTGAGACAAAATTTCTGGTGTTGGATGTTGAAAGCTTATCAAATTTTTATCATCACCACCTCCACTTATAGAGTTATAATATTCCTTAAGAAGCTTTAGAGAAGATGGTCATTGACACATTTTTCACTTCTCATAAGTATTGAGTTAAAAATTAATTATAATAGGCTTAAATAGTCATTTGATCCTAGTTTTGGTTAAGTTTTTTCAATTTGGTCCTACTTTAGGATTTTTGTTCAATTTGATCATAAATTTCGAAAGTATAGTTCATTTAAGTCCTTTTACATAACACTGTTAAAATCAATAACATAACCGTGTACACGTTGAATTGTTCCATTGACGTGGTTCATTGTACATTGATGTGGTCTTTTTGATGTGTATACAACAAAGGTTGAACTTGAAAGGTGATAGGATTTTCATTTGTCTACATGTGGATCAATTAAGGGCTTCTTTACTTGAAGAATCTGGTTGCCACCCTCCTTCCGCTGAAAAGGTATGTTTCGTGGGTCATCGTCTTCCTCTTACAATAATTGAGGACAACGAAGTTGCGATTCATGCCCTGGTGGTGGTTCTAGGGTTTTAGGCGTACCACCCATTTGCGATTGCGGAGAGCTTGAAATTATGAGAACTTCAATTTTAGGGTTGTGTGAACTTCAATTTTGGGGTTGGGTAATTAGAAACCCTAAACGTTAACTTGTTTGATGAAGATGCACATAATTGATGATATGAACGCCATACAACAACAATGTTCTCGCATAAAAATCTTCTCCAATTAAAAAAGAAAGCTCACTGCACATAATCAAACCTTTCAATCCAATCAAAGCTCCCCGTAGCGAACCCTAATCCCAATTTCGTCTTAATCGTAAACCTATTACTTTCAATTAAAGAGCTTAATACAATCACAATAAATTAACGGTCATGTCACATTCCAGTGTGTACACTGTTATCTTATCGATTTTAACGGTGTTAAGTAAAAGGACTTAATTGAATGATATTTTCAAAATTTAGGACCAAATTGAACAAAAATCTTAAACTAGGACCAAATTGGAAAAACTTAACCAAAACTAGGACCAAATGAATATTTAAGTCATTATAATAAAAGAGAAGTTTAAAAAAACACAGTTAGAAAGATTGAATCATGATTATACACGGTGCATTGTAAGCAACACTAAAAGAAAAATAGAAAAAGATGTTTTATTATAATGAAACCAACTAAAAGAAATGCAACTAGTCATGCTAAAACATGTAAGAGGGTTGATAGAAGTACACATGGCTAAACACCAAAGCCATACCATTATGTATAAAAAAGTAAATATTTAAAATAAAAATAAAAAGGTGAACTTGTATGGTGGCGTGTTGAGTAAGATATAGTTTAATTTGGGGGAAAAGGAAAGTGTTTAAATCAAAAGAGATCGATATAATGAAGATTTTCAATGTTGGTTAAAAAATTATTTTTTATCAGTTTTAGAATCGATATAGATACAACATTTTCTATGTTGATTTTGGAATCACCATAAAAAAGTTATTTTCTATGCTGCTTGTAGCCATAGATACAACATTGTTTTTTATTTTTTCTCTCCTATATTTGCTCATCGTCAGCTCTCAACTCTTCTCCCATGCATTGTTTATTCTTTTATCAAATCCTTTTGTCTTCATTTATGCATTTGAAACATTTGAAGGTTAACTGATCGGAGCTGCAAAGTCGTTCACTGTTCATCCATTGAGGTATGGTGTTTATTTTAGTTTTGTGATGTGAGTGCATCGTTGGTGGAGTAGGTTTTTTAAAGATTTCTTTAATGTTTTTGAAATGAAGAACCCCAAACTTATAAATATGTTTTCTGGATTATGTAATCCAGTTTAATACTTCAGATTTGGAAATGAGTTTCAACTTATGTGTTCCTAAGCTAGGGTTTGTATTTCAAAAGGTAAATTTAGAATGAATTGTTCGGATTAAGTGATTTGTAAGGGTTGTTAATTTGGCCAAGCCCATAGGACTTGGTCCTTGGCCCACGTGAGTTAGGGCCAAAAAGGCTCACAGGTCCAAAAAGCCCAATATTAAAGAAATCTACAAGGCCAAAAATCCTACAAAAGCCCTATGGGCCAAGGCCAACCCGTGGGATTTCTTCTTAAATTTGAAAAATATATTACTAAACTTTTCGACATCGCCTCAGGTCGTTTCGATCGTTAGCCTAGGTCGGGTCGTCTCGAATATGAGCCTAGGTCTGGGTCTTCGGGTTGGGCTGACTTGCTTGGATTGTCGGGTCGGGCCGACCCGTTTAGATCGTCCGGTTGGTCAGACTTGTCTTAGTTGTCATCTCAGCCCGTTAGGGTTGTCGGGCTAGACCGACCAGTCTAGGTTATTGGGTCAAGCTGTCTAGGTGTGTGGTTGACCAAAGTCGTGTGGGTCGTCAACCCGACCCGACCCATCTGGGTCGTTAGACCCGCCCGACCCATTTGAGTTGTCGAACTTGCCCAGCCTGTCTTGGTCGTCAGGCTGGTAGACATAGTCTTTGACCACTAATTTCAATCTTCCAAAACATAATGCAACACCTAAGGTTCCTTTAATGTATATAAGGGTCCTCTTAATAGCACTCCAATGCTCCTTGCCTAGATTTTCCATCAATATACTAACCACTCCTAGAATTTGTGCAATGTTTGGTCTTGTACAAATCGTGACATACATAAGCTTCACATAGTCGATGCTTATAATACTTAAGACATTTTTATCCTTTTTGGTTCTTTGTTATGACTCAGAGTTGAGGATAACTTACAATTGATAAGAAAATCGATAGAAATTAATACAATTATTGGGTTACTCTTTTATTTTATGTGTGCATATGTGATATGAACGTGAAGGAAATAATGATGTTCCAATGGTGACAATGTTGATTTCTTGAGTTTAGTTTGAGGTTGTGATTGGAACATGTTGTAAATTTGAATTGTATGAATGTGGTTAATTATATATAGGGAATTTCCACATTGTCTAATTATAATGTTTTTAGTGGGACTCCCAATTGTGAAGTCATCTTAATTTTATTAAAATCATTGACTCATATAGAGAATGAAGTTTAGGTGGTGAGAGTTAAAAAATGTTCCTATGGCAAAATTTGGTGTGAAGGAGCACATGTTTGGCTACGTTATAGTGAATTAACTTTGTCATGAGGGACTTTTTTAGACCGAGAAAATCTGGGTCGGTCGTGATATTATACTATAAGGCATGACAAATGCATGATTTCACGTGTATTTGGTGCAATACATGTTATTCTGGAAATTCAATCTAGAAAGTGTTTATGTATATTGGTAAATGTTATAATAAAAATAATAATAATAATACAACTATAATAATAATAATAATAATAATACAATTATAATAATATCCCATAGTGATAAAAATAATAATAATACAACAACTACATATATAAAGAGATACACATCTTTTGTGTTCTATTTTTGTTTTTACAATTTTATCCTCTTAATTATTATTTTTTAAATTTAAATAATTATTCATTAAAAAATTATTTGTCAGTTTTATTTTTTTACTAATTTTAGTAACTATTTTTTTAATTCAAATAATTACACAAATATAGAGATAAAATAAACAACAAAACAAATAAAATGGCAAGTAATTGAAACAAGATTCGTACATAATAAATAAAAGTAAAATGTGTATAAAAAAATAATAATAAATATTATAATAATTATAGTTCTTATTATTAATAATAATAATAATAACAATAGTAATAATAATAATATAATAATAAAAATAATTATAGTTAATAGTGGTGATAATAATACTTATAGTTGATAGTAATAATGATCATAATAATTATAATTGATAGTAATAATAATTATAATTATAATTATAATTGGTAATAATAATAAAATAAAAAATAAAATAATTATAGTTTATAATAATAATTATATTCATAATAATAATAACAACTATAAATAATAAGAATAATATTAATTGTAATAATAATTATGGTGGTTAATAATATAATATTTTTGGAATGCCAATTTCTTAAATTAGATATGAAAGTAATTATAGTAATAATATAATAATTATAGTTCTTAATTTTAATTATTAATAATGATAATAATAATAATAATAATAATAATAATTAATAATAGATATAATACTAATAATAATAATAATAATAATTTTTCTATTACTTCTTTTCACATATCAATAATATATAATAATAAAATTAGTATATTATGTAACATCCCAATTTTAGCAGCTTAAAACTAATAAAATAGGATATTCCACCTTATTCCACCTTAGTGTTTAAAACAAATAAACAAATGTATAAAGTATATTAATACAGTCTTACAAATGATCAGACTATCTAAATATATCAATTATACATATCAAACATTTCTAACCATAAACACAAGCTAACCACTTATAACAACTACTCATTGAGACCTCCTCCTGACCTAAAAGATGGCTCCTCAACCTCCAGAGGTGCCTTTGAAATAACATCCACCACTGCTCCCACCGAATAGGTGATCATCGCAAAAGGAAAACATACAACACAAGACAGAAACACAGAAGAAGGGTAAGCTAATGACTTTTAAGGAATTTTTTAAAACCATATAATATTGATATAGCTAACAACTACAGACAAGCAGATTTACATACATAAATTTATAAACTACGACTCAACTAATCTGGATACATGCATTGAGGTTAGATCCAGTCAGCTTTGCACTTGTAGTGGCATCTCATGCTCCGCAGAGCAACAAATTAAGAGTGAAAACTCTACCACATACAAGGTAAGTCCGTTAACACCTATGGTCAAGGAAAAACCCCTACGCTAGGACCTCCTGCTCCTCTCACCACATACCTCATTCCTCTCTACTTGAGAATTTGAATGGTTATTAGAGCGTCAGGATAACTGCATGGACAATCCCTACCTCAATGCATACACTACCACAATCACTACTAATCCTCCTTGGGTTAGGATAAACCAATCTCAACTCAGTCTCATATAAACAATCTCATACCATATACTCATCATTCATAATAATTACACAGCTTTTATGATAACTAAAATACCACCAAATTTAACTCAAAAATACAAGTTTCAGGTTCTGACTCACTTGCCCAGCCAGTAGAACTCGCCCAGCTAGTACCACTCGCCCAGCCATTGGTCCAAGTCTGGAAGTTTCTGACTTCGAAATTCGCCCAACGAGTAGCACTAGCCCAACCTCTGACCCATGCTAGCCCAGCGAGTAGCACTCGCCCAACAAGTATGCAAATCTGCATAATTCTGCAGATCAGTGTTCTGCATAATTCTGCAAATCAACTTATTCGTCCAGTGAGTCGGCTCGCCCAGCGAGTAAGCAAATATGCATAATTCTACAGAAACTGATTTAAGCAAAATTATACCTTTTCAACCAATCCATACAACTCCAAAACCTCCACCAAAGACCATTCGAGTATCAAACATTAATTCTATCAAAATATTCACACCAATTGCACCTATAGCATACGATTATTCTCAAACAATAGATAAAACCTAAGTATTTATCGTTTTCAAACATCACAACCTAGTATCCTGCTTAAACATCACATATGAAATACATCAGTTAATTACAAGAATAATCATATAATAACATTCCTAACAGGTTTCTGAGACATAATAGACATTAACTTCCCTTACATGGTATCCTGCTTAAACAACTTTATAAACGTCAAACGTCTCTAACTCCACAGGATGCTCTATCTACATATAGAAATATCACAAGAACAATCAGGACATACCATTATGATCACTGATCAGTAGAGACTCATACTGATAAATAAAACAACGCATGCAAGCGGAAGAGGACTTACATGCAACATAAAACAGAAAAAACCAAAAAGACAGCGAAAACTTAACTTATGCGAACAGGGAAACTGATCGGTCCAAATTGAAGAGCTCACTCAAAGGATCAATCTTACGGTCTCGGTTCTTCAATCAGACGACCAGAAAGACAGAACTTTTAGAGAGAAGTCAGAGAGCTCTAGAAAAGTGGTTTTTAGAGAGATAGTGTGTTTTAAAATAATGAAACTCATTTATAACAATTCTATTTATACTAAAACCTTTTAATATTAAAATAATTGAGTCTCACTATTTTTAAACCACCATCACTTCTAAAATACCATTTTCTAAGATTTTACACGTTACATATTAATATTGCTAATAATAATAATAATTTTACTATTAATAATGTTAATAATAATAATAATATATATTATAGTAACATATAATAATAATAATAAATTGTTATTATTATTATTATACTAATAATTGTTATAATTTTACTACTATCACTACAAATAATATAACAATAATAATATTAATAATTATAGATAATAATACTTATATTACTTATAATTAATATTGTAGTTTAAATCATAATTAAATGAAAAATAAAAAAAATTAAATTTTGTAGGATTTGAACCCGAGTCCTTTTGTACTAGACTGTTAAAATGACGAAAAAATTAATTTTTATGACACTTGTCAATAAAAGATAATGGGTAATGTAGTAATTTTGTTAGTACCTTCTTCTCTTAATATGTAATAGATATTGTTTCAAAGTTAACTAACTACTTGCCTTTTATAAACTTTCACTAATCTCAATAATGAACTACCCCTGTATGGAAAAAAACATAATTAACATTAGTAAACTATAACTACAAAGCAACCAATACAAACATAGACCATTCAAATTGATAATTATAGAGACAAACTTAGACCATTGAAATTTAAAGGTTAAAATACATTTTTTGTCCCAAATTTCGTCAACTTTTTTCAAATAGGTCTCAATTTTCGCGGGGTGCTCAAATAGGTCCTAATTTTTGTCAATTTGATTCAATTAGGTCCTAATTGGGTAACGCCGTTTAAATTGATAACGTTTCACTGTACAATTGGCTTTTCTTTGCTACGTGTTCCATTACTAATCCTACGTGGCAGTGTTTCTTTATAATCAAGTGGTTAATTAGAGGGTTAAACATATTAGGTTTTTAATTATCAGGATTTAATGAAAAAAAAGTAAAAGAAAGGAAAATAAAAAACAAATTGCAACAAAGATTAAAAAGTAAAAGGGGTTAAAACATATTTAGGTTTGTGCTAAGAAAATTGGGGATTTAGGTTAGCTGTGCTCAAATTTGGGGGAAAGAAAGAAAAGGAATGTTGCTTCATTTGGCTTCTGCAATTGCTACGGGATCATCATCAATTCATCGCAGATATCGAAGGTAGGTTAGGTTTTCTATTGCGTTTGCATTTTCATTTTTGGTTTTGCGATTGTGTTTTTCCTGGTTTGCGATTGGGTTAGTGTGATTTTTGAAAGTGGTTCTGTTTGTTTGATTGTGTGTTTCTGTTTTCATTGTCTGCTATTGTATGCCATTGTGATTTTCGTTGGAGTGTCCCACTCCCTTTCCCTATTTTAGTGAACATCTTTGTCAGTGGATTGGGGTTGTGTGCGTGCTTTGTTGGTGTCGGTGTCGTTTCTTTCAAAGTTGTGGTCCCTTTTTGTTCGTAGACCCTGTATGTGTTCTTTCAAATATTTTATGCCATATTAAATGTTTTCCTGGACCCTGCTTACAATTTTTTTTATACCTGCCAAATATCACTTGTTTGAATATTGGTGTGAAATGTGTGATGAAAGTTTCGAAGTTGTGATCCACCATGGTGGACTTTTTAAACAACATGGTCCTATTAATTACATAGGTGGGGAAACCATTGTTTGGGCTTGTGACCCAGACATGTGGAGTTATTTTGAGGTGATAGGGGAAATAAGGGAAATGGGGTATGTTAATGTTAAGGAATTATGGTATGCAATAGAGAATGCGATGTATATGTTGGAGGATGACAAAGGTGCAATAAACATGATGCACGTTGCCAAGCACTATGGCCAAGTTCACATGTTTGTTGTGCATGGTATTTCTAAAGCAGAAGTTGTGGAAAACGATTTAGAGGATAAACAGGGTTTGCTGTGTGTGGATGAGTTAGAGAGTGGGGAGAGCAGTCATATAAATGCAGAGGTTACTGAGGAGGTTCAGGAGGAGGTTAATAATGAGGTTGATGAAGAGGTTCGGGAGGAGGTTAATGAGGAGGTTCAAAAGGAGGTTAATTAGGAGGTTAATCAGGAGGTTCACGAGGAGGTTAATGTGGAGGTTAATGAGTAGGTTCATGAGGTTAAGGTTGAAGTGCAGATAGGGGGTGATGGTTTAAGTGAATGTGAGGTGCAATCTCACTTGAGGGGTAAGGAAGGAGTTCAACATGGGGTTGAGGGACTTGTTGATGTCCAGATCAGTTTGGACAATGGTGATCACAATTTGTTTGAAGGGAGTGTGGAGGTGCATAATGAGCAAGAGTTTGACCAAGTGGAACATACTGAAAAAGAGAATGAAAGTGAGGAAGAGGAATACAATGACAGTGAGGAAGATTGTAGTTATCAAATTTTGGATAGAGAGACAATAGGAGATGAATGGCAATCAGATGAGCTCGTTAGTCTTAACGAAAGTGATGATGAAGGTTGTGTTGATGAAAGTTCAGGTGATGAAGGGCGCAATTGTGGTCCTTTTGGGACATTTGTCATGCCAAATTCCTTGGCTGACTATAGGTGGGATGTAGGCACAAATTTCATAGATAAGGAACATTTGCAACAAGCCATAATAACTTATGCAGTTCATTCTGGTAGAAATATAAGATAGGTTAAAAATGATAAACAAAGAGTGAGGGTGAAATGTATGAGGGCACAAGGAAAATGTGAATGGTCCACATATGCTGCATATATTCCATTACGCAAGACATGGCAGCTAAAAAAAAGTGGTTGATAGGCATATTTGTTCTAGGGAGTTCAAACTTAAGATTATGAGTGCAAAATGGCTTAGTAAGAAGGTAGAGAAGTCTTTAATTGAAAATCCTAAATTCAAGATTAAGGATGTGCGAGAGAAGGGGTTGAGGAAGTGGAATACAAGTATTTCAGTGGCTATGGCCCGTAGGGCAAAGTCCTTAGCTTCAGACCTGTCAACACTCAATTTTGTTCGATTAATAAAAATGATTAACTAAGAAATTTTTATTTTTATTTATTTTTATTTTTTTTATTATTTTTTTTTTAAAAAAAAGAAAAAAAAAACATTATAAAAATCAACATTAATTTGAATGTACATATATACTCCTTTTCTTTTATTTATTTATTTGTTTTTATTTTTAATTTTAATTTTAATTTTGTCTTGCTTTTTATTTATCTATTTTATATATTTTATC
>Ga0214543_1001808_pt1 | contig 41914 bp, 24 predicted proteins | sample CNSS2metaG_FD_160094 | JGI IMG/M metagenome (GOLD analysis project Ga0214543, IMG submission 160094) | Root nodule microbial communities from cowpea collected in UCLA plant growth center, Los Angeles, California, USA - CNSS2 | ecosystem: Host-associated > Plants > Roots > Nodule | place: USA...
TATATATATATATATATATATATATACACACACGTTAATGCATTGAAGAAATCGTGCATAGCAGTTACTATTTCAGTTTTTATTTTCTTAAATTTATTTGAAAACGACTTCATAAAACGACAACTTCTATTTATTATTTACTGTAATTATAGGAAGTCTTTATGGCTGGGACAATTTTTTCTACCCTTAGAAAAAATAATAGTTGTTTATATATAAAAAAAAACACAAATACACCAAGACAACAAAACAGTTAATCTGTAGGTTAATTTCCATAAACAGTGTAATTTTAGTAATGATATATATAAGGTTTTTGTTGTAAAGTATTTAAAGATGATGTTGATGGGAAAAATAAAGAGGAGGTGAAATAGTAGATACGCAGAAGAAAAATGAAAGTGCAGGTTGGGTGCAATGATGATGAAGGAAATAAGATGAATATTGGCACACAAATAAGTGTAATTGGGATTTGAGAGAAGAGGAGTCAAAAGATAAGAGAGACACATTGAGTATGTGATCACAAACACAAAGATAAAGTTGATCCCTATGCTCGATAAAGCCCATTAACATACTAACATAAAGCATTCAACACAACTCTCCAACAACTTTCAAAACCTAACTTCAAACGACTCAAACACAGATTTTGTTGCCAATCACTGTCACACAACTTTTCCCACACTCCAAATCCTTCATTCACTATGTCACTGTTACCTTAATATTCATACCATCTTTATCTTCATATTTTTAATTGTTTCTTCTAATCTTCTATTTCAAATTGATTAAGTTACCTAATTACGGATGTTCAAAACAGTTTAACTTAATTAAATTAGAATTAAATATCTTCTCAGCAAATGTTGCGTGGAATGTTTAACATTAGATGCAAAAAGTTTCACCAGAAATATAACATTTATGTGACTTTGATCAGATGTAAACAAAATAAATATATATTTAGTTCAGGAACAAAATACACCTTTTACAATAATTTTAGATAAAAACATATTTAACTTTTGATTTACGATGCAAAATGAGATAAAAATTAATTTCATATTTTATTTTTAATTGATTTAAATTTATATATAAATTCGTTTATAAGAAATACACTGTCTCATTTTTGTGGTGGAAATCATATATAATAAAATAATGTAAATGGAAATCTTAATAAAGAAGAAATAAACTAATACAAAAGGTAAAATTTCCAGTTCAGTAAACAAAATGCCACCATTATACATTATGGGTGTAAATATTGATTGGACATATTCTTCAATTAAAACAAATTTTAGCGATCAAATTTTACAACTTGAATTTAATTAAGTTAATAAAAATTATATGAAAACTTACATGAAAAACCACTTCAAAAACAAATAATACACAATTATGTGAATAAATTTGTTTTTAAGTGTTTATAATAATTTGAATAGTGCATCAAATAATTATTTTAATTTAGTTTTTTAAAGATAAACTATAAACTAGTTTAATTCAGTTTTTTTTTAAATACGTTAATCATGTTAATCATAGTAGTGTCTTGTTTAATTTTGTATTTTTGTATCCCTCCTCCCATTAGGGATGACAATAGAATAGAGCGGGAACGGATTTCGCTATCCTATACACATCTCCATAAATAAAATTCATCCTTATCTTTATACCTAAACGCAATATATATCAAATTTTTGTCTCAGTCTCATTCCTATCGAGTAATATGTGCGTATCTACTTTCTTACTGCCTCAATATTAATTAACTACTTTTTATAAAATAATAAAAATTATGGTAAAGAAAACATAATATTATCAAATATTCAATATTAAAAAGAAGATATTTTTGTTTCTTCAATATAAAATATTTACAAATTATAATTGTATACATTTTAAATTTAAATACTAAATAAAATTTCATTTGACTCAAAACATTTATTAAATTTGCAAACGTTAATGTTACCTAGTTGATAAAATTTAAAAATATTTTTAAAAAGATATAAAAGGAAAACAAATATTTAAATTAAAAAATACATTAAATTTATTTTTTTTTTAATTTTTTAAATTCTAATGAAATCTATTTTTTTTACACTAATAAAAATTATAATACATCATTTTGATCAAAATCATTCCAAGAACAAAGATTAACTAAAAATAATTCAACGTTAACCTAGATCTTTCATCTTTTGAATTTCAATATATGTTAGATGGTGATAAAAAAAAATCATGAAAATTACACTAAATTATTACATTAAATCACTAGAATTGGCATAGAAAGTGAGAATGATGACATTCTCATATTAAAGTACAAAACTTTTTATGTTAGTTATTAATAAAATCGACATAAAAAATGGATGTAGTGACAATTTAATAACAAAGTAGAGGATTTTCTATGTTGGTTATACTTAGAACTAACATAACAAGTGGATGCAATATATTATTTTAAATTTAAAAAATAGATGTCATGTCAGTTCTAGGTTCTTCATTATAATGGACATAAGATATTTAGTTTTCATCTTCTCTTTCTCCACCTCATGCTACACTTAATTGTTTTGCTTGCACTATTATCCTCCCTCGTAGTGCTCTCCCTCTCGTTGGTGGCTCTCATCTTCTCCCACATGTTGCACTTGGTTGTCACTCTCGTCATCTCCCTCTCATTGGTGGGTACATCCGTTCTTGTAGAGGTTGATCTCGCGCTCTTGCTGGTGTCGCTCTCGCTCGTCTTTGTAGACCCTTAGTGTTCTAGCAATCGCCGACGCTGATGTAGGATTTGGGTATTTCCTATCTTGAAGGCATTCCATAGGTTTTAGTCTTCATCGCAGTGGTCTCGTTATTATCCTTCGTTGTTGTCTTCTACCTCTCCCTTGCTTTATTTCGCTTTTTCTAATTTCTAGTTATGAGATTTATGAGATTAGTTATATGATGTTAAGATATGTCAAATATTGTATTAGCCATAATTTAGGCATTATTATCTCTTTGAGCAAATCTGTGCACTCATTCCTTTAATAGATGAAGAATTATACCACTCTTGTATGTATATATATGATGGTACCCTATTCTTTGAAATAATACATCAGAATTATTCTTTAAATCTTTAAATAATACACCTAGAGGCATGACACTAGGTGTATGTGAACTTTTGTGGATTAAAAATGTGCTATCAGATTTGGACTTTAAACAAAATGAAACTATGAGTTTGTACTGTGATAATACGTCGGCTATAACAATTGCTCATAATCTGATGCAACACGATAGAACAAAGTATGTGGAGACTGATAGACTTTTCACCAAAGAGAAACTTGAAGCTGGAATAATTTCCTTTCCTTTTGTAAGATCAGAATTGTAGTTGGCTGATGTTCTCACTGAAGGAGTGTCAAGTAGAGTGTGTAATGAGTCTCTATTCAAGTTGAGAATGTGTGATATCCATGCACCAACTTGAGTGGGGGTGTTAAGATATGTCAAATATTGTATTAGCTATAATTTAGGCATTATTATCTTTTTGAGCAAATTTGTGCACTCATTCCTTTAATAGATGAGAAATTATAGCACTCTTGTATGTATATATATATGGTACCCTATTCTTTAAAATAATACATCAGAATTATTCTTTAAATATTTTCTATATATGATAGCATTCAACACTTCACTATTTCTATATCTATTGATTTATGAAATCATGTGTCAAATACAATAATGAAGAGTTGCGGGAAGAGGAGTAGGGAGTGAAGGGCATTGGCGATGTTGAGAGTTTAAAGATACCGAAAAATGATGGAATTATAATTTCATGAAAATTTTGAGATTGAAACTTTTTATGTGGGTTGTGTCTAGAATTGACATGAAAAATTGAAATTTTCTATACCAGTTGTATATATGCCTATTCCAAAATCGATATAAAAAATATTTTTTAACTGGTATATAAAGTTTTTGTTGCATTATCGAGTATTCCATTTTCCTTTATTACACTCAACATTATATGTTAAACATGTATTTAACTACATTCAATGTTAAACATATAGTTAAGTACGTTAAATATTCAAATGATCAATTGAATGTTCATGAATCAATTTTAGAAGACATTCAGTCATGTCCTCAAAATTTACACTATATTAATTTAAGGCATGATATGAGATGAATGAGATATGAAAATTTGATTGTGTGATTACTATATCATTTATTTTAATGGTAACTAAAGGCCAAAAATTAATTGGTGAAGAAAGTTAGATCAACATTAATGATAAGAATGTTGAAAGGGTGATGTTTGACCTAATCAATAAATACTCATTGTCACATCATAATCCTAGCTAAATCTTCCTTCCCAGTGGCGAGACACCATCCCTATTTGTTGTTTGATGTAATGCATAATGAATGCAGGGTTGATATCGCTATCTGCAACTTGTAAAACGGGTCAATTAGGCATTTGAATTCACTGAAATTGCAAAGTGGTCCCTGAATGTCACACCCACCCTCATAATACGGTACATAAAGCATTTATCATATACAAATTAAAAATTAATGATAATTTTCAAATGGTTGATAGAGAAAAGGAGAGTAAAAACTATATAATATGATAATTAGAAAAGGAGAGTAGAAAATAATATGATAATTAGAAAAGGAGATATGTTTAAAAGAGAAAAGGAGAGTAAAAAAAAATCCAAGCTATATAAGATTATACCAGTAAATATTGATAAGTAGAATAAAACGGACCATCCCAACCTTGTATATATGATAAGTATGATAAAACAAGCACTTGTGATAGATCACATTTTTGAAGAAAAAAAGGACTAAAAGCAAATAATGGAAAGTTGGTGAAGGTACACTACACCTACTCTATAGTGTAGAATAACGTAGGGGTGTGAGTGGAATGGCATGTTTCTACGTGGCAGATAGTACACCTCACATGAACATCTTCTGGTGACAGCTAATGCCATTCTAGGATGTTTGGCAACTTCAATTGGATTCTCCTCTTTCTCTAACGGCCACACACACCACCAAACCAAATTTTCTTTTTCCGTTTTCTAATCTACAACAGGTATGTTTCTTTTCAATTCTTTCTTAATTTTCAAAGTACCTTGTTTAATGTTTATCTTCTTGTGTTCTGTTAGATTCATATGTACAAGATGACGGTCTTCTCATATGCAATAGTTATGTTCAGCTTTGTATGATATAAAACGTATAAATTTCCTATTTTGGAAAGTGAATATCTTTTCTATTTCCTTTTTTTTTTCGATTACTTCTTTTCACGTGATTATAGGGTGTGCATGTGCATCACGTTCAATTTTTTATAACTATAAGTTTGTAATATTTGGTCTTATATGCAATGGATATGTATATAGAATTGACTGAATGAGCTTTGAGGCCTTGAACTTGATCACATCTAATCATTCACTTCTTCCCTGAACTTATTGATGTCCACCTGTAACGAAGAGAAGACAACACCAAGTTTGTACCTATCTTTGCTGTTCCTGCATTTTAAGCATTATAAATAGTAAGTTCACTCAAAACAATGTTTTAGAGTGCATAAAATCGTGTTGATAATGCATTCTTTGAGCTCTGCACATCACATAGATGATAACCGGAATTTAAGAGAATAGAAAAAGGAATATATGGGAATTTATTATATTAAAGAGTGAAAACATCAAGAGTTGATTGTATAGTATTTTATTTGGGAGGATTAGATTTTGCAAAAATGTTTGATGGCATCTATCTATATGCATGTGTTCGACATGCCTTGTTAGATGCATCTAAAAAATGACTTGAGTAACCTATAAATCAAGTAATTTGATGGCACACTTAGTGTTAAGGAGCTAGCTGTGTTGCTGTTCATACCCTACATACAATTTTTATTCAGATGATTACTTAAAAGGCGATCTTTGATCATTATAATATTGCAGGACCGTCATCTACTGAATGGTGAAGATGAGTTCAGAAAACAAGAAAATAAAACCAAAGACTGATTTTGAACTCGTTGTAAACTATACTAATCCACGCATTTGGAAAAATTTGAAAAATGATTCCGGTGCAGGTGCAAATGCAGCTTGTAAAATAGACAAGACATTTTCTTCCACCGATCCCTTGTCTGAAATAGTTTGGTCTCCAGATAAAGGTTTCAGTCTCAAATGTGTTGATTCAAGTTACACAAATAAAAAGGCCTCCATGTTTGGGGATTTTGAACCAAGCAGTATGGTTCTTGCTCTGCTCCAAAGCGTTACTGATGGAAGTTCTGCAACGGATAAACCAGTAAATGACGTTTTTGTAGAACCTATTGCAGTCATATGCTCAAACAATGATGTTTCCTCCGCAGATACTTCCTCTAGGCACCCATCAAGTGATTCAGTTTTAGTCATCCCCGACCATAAAACATGTGAAGGTGATAATGGTACAGGTAAAAATAACATCTACTGTGATTACTGTAGTGTAGGGGAAGGTGGATTTACAATAAATCTTTGAGTTCAAGTAAGCTTTAATGAAGGTGGAAAAATCTTGTGATCGTAATTATTTAAATAGTTGATTAATTGGAACTTCTCAATTTGTTTGGTTTACTTATTATCACTTTTTCCTGTAAACTACATTTGCTCAATCCCCCAGAACAATGATCTGGCAGGATTCGGTGATGATAACATGGAGAAAATGAACATTGAAATAGAAACACTTCAGTTGTCAAACGATCAGAAGGAGAATCTGATGAATGATTTGGAGAATAATCTTTGTGCTCAAGCTGACATTGGAACAGCTATAATATCTGAGGGAAAGGGAAATAAATCTACTTTTTCAGGTATGTGCTGTAATCATCACTTCTATGATACTCACAGGACTGGAATTTAGCCATTTTTGGAAACTTTTCTTACTCTTTCTCGGTACATGTTCTGCATTCTTGTTCTTCGTAAACAGATTATATCAATATTCCTGGATCATATAAAACAATTCTCATCATTCTGGCAGTTTTAAGTTTCTTTTGTGTTTAAAGGGTACAAGCTGAAACTTTTTGTTAAAGAAAATGCAAGTTCGTTCTTTTGTGCATCCCTGAAATATCACCTGCATCATGATTTTCCTACAGGTCAGATTGGCGGAAGGCCAATGCATAATTTATTACTTCAAACAGATGAACCTAAATGTGGCTTGGAAGAAAATCCTTCAATGAAACATTGCAATGGAGGCACGGAAACTGGTGTTCTCAACAAGGTAGTTGAAATAGAAGATGGATTATGTACTAGGGTTGAGCATGTAATCGAATGTAATGGTTCCGCTGCTCACGGAACAAGTTTAATATCTTCTGGCGTCAACCCTTTACCAAAACTCGAATCATCTGCGGAGAATGATTTGCAAACTTTCAACTGTGAGTCAAAATCCAATGAGAACAAAAACAAATCCACGGGAAATGAAATGATGGTGCTATGTAGTAAGAACCCTCCAATCATTACTTCTCCATGTAATAGCAGGATTCGTATGACAAGAAATGAAGGTAAGGAGAAGTCACTATCGGATCGAGATTCCAATGTCAGTTTACCAAAGGAGGATGACTTTCATTTGAATGTTGAAAGTTGCCGTAGTTCTGGGTTACTTTTGGCAGGTAAGAAGAGAAGCAACTTTCAGCAAGTGATAATTGGGAGTAAAAAACTAAAAAAGCAAATTCAAGAAACTTCATGTTCTAAATCCTGTGTTCAACCGGATAGCTCATTCATGAACTTGGTTTCAAACATGCTGAAAAGATGCTCACAATCAACTCAAGATGAGAACAAGTCTTTGGCTCTTAACCTCGAAAATCCTCATCACCATCTTCAACAGACCGATCAGAAACTTCTCACATGCAACAGGAGTCAAGATCCGAAGCTAAAAAATGCAGGGTTCAGATCCAATTTTCAGTCGGTGGCTGGTGCAAAATTTAAGAATGTTGGAGCAAGAAAATTTCAAGTAGGAGATGGTTCTAAAGATTTTGAGGTAGGAAATAAGGTACATGGAATAGATGTTGCTCCAATTACCTTCTATGCAGAGAACAATAGCCTTTACAGACAGTATTTTCCATCAAATAAACTTGAAGTATCCGAAAGGAGACTTCATACCAGTCCTATAAATTCTCTCAACAGTCATGAACACTGGGTAAATAACTCATTGGAGAATGAAAATTATTACAAGCTGGGGATAACTAAGGAGAAGGAAGGAATGGCATCACTACCACTACATTCACCCTCAACTGGACAAAAAAGAAATGATAATGAGAATGCTGAATCGAATGAACTGTATGAGAGAAGGGAAATCTGTCATAAAAGTGAAACTGTGGAAGGACTCTGGATAAATCGTTTTTTGCCAAAGTCAACTTCTCCCTCGATAGTTTTTGATCAGCTGAACGAGAGAGGTGATTCTGAAGACCATTCCACCTATAAACATATTTCTCTGACCAATAAAGAGGATTCCACTGTCCTTAAGGATAAGGGAAGTGAATATCAGTTTGCAAAGCATGAGTCGAACTCCATTACACCTTTCCCAGGATTGAGAGATTCAAGACCAATGGTGTCCATGTTTGCAAGAACATTAGGTGCCATCAAACAATGCCATAAAGAGTAATCTACCACAGATAAACATGTCTTTCTTCTGGTTACCAGAGGTCACCAACTTGTGATTTACTAAAGGTTACAGGAAATAATTCATGAACTTATAAAAATAGAAATAGATTTAGGAGAATTGGAGTATCTCATTGTCTATAAATTTCTATGTATTGTTGTTTTAATACTCCTTTTTCTCTTGTTTCTTTGGTGGCAAGTGTGATGAATAATGCTTTTCTCATCATGCTTGAAAATAATGCTACATTTATTAGAATCCCTGTACTTAGAAGAGTAGGGTCTGAAAAGTTTGATTGTGTAAATATCCATACATAGCAGCTTCAAGCAACATTTGGATAATTGTATAATAGCTTACACGGTGATATTGTAATCAAATAATATATTGAAGATTTTAACTTTAAGTCATTATGAACCAATTTTGTAATAATAAATAATTTATAAAATATTTAAGTTATTAATCGTTGGAACGAATAACTACCGTTATTGTATTTGATCATGTGCAAGGGAATATTTTTTTTTTTTCTCTGTGGATTCTAGAGATGTCAAAGGAACTTTTTAAGCAATATATCAAAGCAAATCCTCGGTCAACTCAATTTCTTCGATTGAAATATTGTGTCACGTGAACAAAACAATCGAAGTAAAAAATGAGGAATTGAAACATTAAAACAAGTCCGTGGTCAAGTCAATAATAATTTAATAATGTTTTATAGCTGGTGATGCCGAAGAATACGGTAAGGTCGAGTGAATTCGTAAACTTTCAGTGACTTGCAAAAGAAAATCTTAATGTTTAAAATATTTATTCTTTCACACATCATTTTTATGTGTTCCTAACTATAATGTGAAACTTTTTGTTCTCCACCATCATCATGCGTGGATGAGAACAACAGTAAAGTTAACTTTTGCTTTTTCTCGGCACATTCTGTCAATGGTCGTGTCTCAGAAAGTTCACGACCTAGTGGTGTTGCTTTATTGAGAACCAATTACGATTGTGTTCCTTTGTTTCCACTATTTGATTAGAAAAATTAGTTAATCATATCGTGATTTACATGAGCAGTTAATTCACTTTGCTGAGATTCCAACTGATGAAGATCCAGTGAAAAAAAAAAAAAAGCAAACTAAGGAAATGATAGATATCCGATTTGAAGGGGAATTATTTATAGCATTAAAGTTAAAAGCTGGACTGGAGTTTATTCTATCTTTTGTTGACAAAGTTTGTTTCATTTCTTTCTTATATAATTATAGTTGTGTGTGAAAGGAAGACGCTTAAAGTTAAAGGCGTTTCACCCAACCACCCAACATGGTCATCAAATCCAAGAAATTGCTGTGTTTGAAATGAAATTAAGTAGTGCAATTGTACCTTACTTTGAGCTGAAATTTATAATTTTGTACGTTGCTTGTGAATAAGACACTTTCACGTGGTTTCTTCTATATTGGCATTTCATAAAATATAAACTCAAACTTGCTTTCTAGAATTTTTTTGTTATGTTATGAGTAGTTGCTTGTATATTTGGAGGGAAGTTCCCCGAAGCTATAGTAAAGTCCTTTTAAATTAGTTATGTCATATTATTTATTAGTTTGACTCCTCTAAGTCCTAAAGTTTTTTTTTTTTTTTCTTTTTTTGCTTAGCGACTTGCGTCCAATAGGTTTCTTTTTTTGTTATACGGAACTTTCATAAAAGCACTTGGTTGTTATGCTAACTCTGAAATATTAATAAAGTTTAAAAATTATTTTGGTTTTACATAAGGAATGAGTCTTGATATTAGTTTGTATTATTTATTTTCTGTTTATCATGATTATAAAATTTGAAAGTAGTGTTTTTTCCTATAAAATGAAGAAATATTAGTTTCAATTCTTATGAAAATTAGTTTTCATCCCATTAAAATTTGAACTAACTATATTATTTTTATTTTTAACATTCATTTATAATAAATAAATCATATTTATTTTAGAGACCTAAAATTAACAGCTAAAAGTATATCATTTAAGATTATAACAACCTTCCTTAAGCAATTAACGAGTGCTTTATAATGCTAGGGACTAAAATAATTAATTAATTCATACTAAAATAATTAATTCAGATCCTTTTCACAATAAAAATAAAAAAATTATAAAATCTAAAATTAATATTTCTAATTAATTAAAATTTTAAATATATGTAAGTGTACGACAATGATAATAATATAAAACAATTATAATGTAACATATTTTGTTATCTCATACTCATCTTTAAAGAAAAAAACTCATATTCTTATCCATGTACTCAAATTCAACTATATCAAATCTTTGTTTTAACCTCATCTCCACGAGATAACAAATATATATTCATATTCGCACTCTTATCCATTTTCTCACTATTTTCATATCAATTAATTAAATTATATAAAATAATATAAAAATTACGACAGTGACCATAATATTATCAAATATTCAATATCAAAATGGAATATTCTCGTTTCTTCAATCTCAAACATTTAGAAAACAATTATAATTGTGTATGTTTCAAATTATAATACCAATAAATTTTGATAAGAACCAAAACATTTATTAAACTTTTAAACATTAATGAAACTTAGTTGATAAATTTAAAAATATTTCTAAAAAATATAAACGGGAAAAAAATATTCAACTTGAAAAATATTTTAAATTTCTCTTAAATCAATTTTTAAAATTCTAATGAAATTTCTTTTTTATATACTATTAAAAGTTATAATACATCACTTGATCAAAATCACACAAACAATAAACATTAAACTAATAAAAATTTAAATTTAATATCAATATTTCATCTTTTAAACTTCAATATATGTTGGACGGTATAAAAAATATTCATTCCATTAAATTATTGTGTTATAGTAAATAAAATTTATTCATACAATTATAGTAATAAAATTACATTTATGATAATGAATTATAAATTAAAAATATTTATTAAAAAATATCAAAACAATATTTTATATGATAAATAAACAAGTAAAAAATTATCAAATGTGTGCCTTAAAAACAATTTGATAGACCATATAAATAAATATATAACTAATGGTAAGATAAGATGAGAAACACCTTAGAAATTTAAGAAAACTTTTCAAATATCAATTTAGTTGAACTCTTAGAAAGATAATGAAAATTGTTTTAGCGAAATAAAAGAGTCACTCAAATGAAATAACAAAAATGTTAATACTAAGAGAATAAAGAATATAATTTTTTTTATATTACCTAATAAACGAAAATGTTTATACTATTCAACACTTAAATTAAGAGTTAATCATTCTCACACATGAAAAAAAAACACAATAAATAAAAATATTAAAATGTGAGAAGTAAAAAATATTTAATTGACATATATTATTTGAACTTAATTGCATAACAATCCAAACAAATAGAAAAATAAAAATAAAAAGTGTGTAGTATATATATATATATATATATATATATATATATAAATAATTCAAATGAAAACGGGATGAATATAGGACGAATATGAGAACTAGAACGGATCGAATATGTACATACTCATCGTCATCTCCATATTCAATTGAAAAAATTGGATATTATTCATATTTATATTCAGTCAATACAAAAAAAAAAAAGACGATTAAGATGATACCCAAAGATACAAATTTATTTATCATCCATACCTCTATTTAGTACGAAAAGTTTATACTTCACCATTTATATTTATGATATCCAACACAATTTATATTTATCCTACTTTTTAAAATTATTTATGCGATTACTATTTCTTATATTTTCTTATTGTTTCTAGTACAATTTTTCACTATTATTACCATTATTTTAAAATAAAAATAATTAATAGAAAATAAGTAATCGATTAAATTTTATAAAAATAAAATTACTTTTAGTTTGAATTTTATAAATAAGGAGAGAAATAAGAAAGAAAACATAATCCAGAAAAAAAGAGATGGTGTGAAAGAGGAGTAGTTCCATCCACGACTTACTTTAAGAAACACTTTGGCTCTTCAGCTTTGAAACTTCTCCTTTTGTTTGTTTAATCTTCCCAATAATTTTTTGGAAATTCTGTTGCATCTATTGTAGTGGTTAGAACAAAAAGAAAGTGTTATCCTCTAAAAAAAAATAAAAGTGAAGAAAGCCACACCATTACCAAATTTATGTCTTGTGCAATGCCACTTATAAAGGAGAATCATAGACAACTATCTCATGAATTGGCCACCAACATCATCGTCATCATCTTATACCGTCACCAATGACATCATCTCACCTAATACACTTCTGCAATTCTATATGGATGTTTACATAATTTTTTAAGACAAATCATATAAAATATAATAAATTTCTCCTTAGGTAAAAAGTGAGTGGATCTCAAAAGATAACCAGTAAAATACTAGTTACTCAAATAACTGAGGGATGATGAATGAAATACAAACAAACATGTAAAGAAGAAGAAAGAATACGATGATGAAAACACTTGTATATCGAAATATTTTTGGATAAAATTTGTGATAAATACTAAATAAATATTTTAATAAATAAGTGTAAGCATTTAATTATTTTTTTATAATGGGACAAATACACATATACTTGTATTTTTTTTAAATAACTATTAATGAATTTTATTTGAATATTCTTTAAAATTCAAACGATTATGATTAAATCATTAGTAAAAAAGTAATAATTATTTAAAATTTGATTTAATATATTTTTTAATCAATAAAATTAAAATTATTTAATAAAAAATTTAACTTTTAAAAATTTATATTTTCATACAGCTCGTTTAAATTTATCAAATTTATATTAATATTTTATAGAGTAATTTAATTTAAATTGTACTTCAATATTAATTTTTTTATCTAAATTTATATTTGAAATATATTTTTTTAATAATTTTAATTAAAACTTAAAAAAGTTAATTACAAAAATATTGATGAATATTAATGGATACCTCGAATATAGAAAATAGTAATATTTTTCACGGATGTTGAATGAATAACAAACGAGTAAGAAAATGAATTATTTTAGATAGGATGAGTTGTGGTTGAACTATTTATATCCAAGTCAATTCATATTGTCATTTTTAAGAAAAAAACATAATTTGATCATATTCTATTTTTGGTCGGGCGTTCATGTTTTTCTCTTTCTTTTTTTCCTACTATTTTGTTCAACTTTCGTCCTCTCTTTACTTTTTTTTTCCGGAATATTTTCCTTTTACATAATCAGATAACTTATTTCACTGAGAAAAAAAAATCTTCATTTTGAAGAAAACCAAACCATTCATCATTTTGGACATGATTGAGTGTTTTTTGTTTAATCACTTTGTTACTCTCTCCTTGTTTAAGCATTTTTGGGTTTGTTTCTGTTGAGTGAGAATCTCGCACTGATCATGTTCTTTTCTATCCAAGACTAACAAACATTTGAAAATGACTCAACACTTTATTGATTTTTATTAACATTATGAATCTTAATAAAAAATTATAATAAAACAAGACTTACAAAAAAAAAAATCTGTTGACTTTTAATAAAATTAAATATTTACGTATCTTTAATATTTTTACAAAATATAAATAGTAGGTGAAATTTTCTTTGTAATAATTTTCTTTTAAGTTATTATTAAATATTAACTGGTTAAGCAAATTTGGCATTTATTAACAAATTTAAAAATAAAATTTAAAGATATATAAATATTGATAAAATAAAATAAAATCTCAGAAACTAAAAAAAATAAGAGAGTGAAAGAATGTAGCAGTAGGATAAAATAAGGTATGTGAGGCACGAGAAAGATACTCTTAGTGCAAATCTTATGTATAGATGTTGCTGGAATTGCATTGTAATATTCTTATGCGTAAATCTTATATTCACTTCTACTTCTTGGGTATTTATTTTTGCTTTCATTCAATTGTTTGTGGTTTAATTTATGATTAATGATGACTTGATCACTCATTTATTTAACGCGTTTGGATTGAGTTGGGAAACCGATCTCAAACTGTGGTTCAATCAAATCATGATACTTGTACTTGTGCTTATTTAAGTAGCCAGATGAGATGCTGGAGGAGAGAGTCTCGCACATTAAAGCCATGATTCATTCTACCAGGAGTTAAAGAATCACACTGGGTTTGAAGTTCTTAGATTCTAGTATATCAGGAATGAACCTAGATCTAAATAGAAAGAGTACTCCCAGGACATTAAATGATTTGTAAAGTAGGTAAACAAAATGGTAGTGGTGTAGTAGAAAAAGATGAGATGAAATCAATTCATAATCCTTAATCCACTCAATCTATCTAATTACTATTATCTATTTTTACTTAAACTTTTTATCACAAACCAAAAACCCAAAAAATAAAACTACCAATATACTTGCTAAATTCTTGTAGATACGAGACTTGTTGAGACCACAATGTATCAGTACAGTTGTTTCGAAATGATTGTTGAGAAACCATCATGAATGCATTTTTTCCATCTTCATCAGAAGTCTTCCTCTTGAAAGAAGAATCAATTCTTTTACTCTTTATCGTAATTTTTCTAATATAAATTTATTACCTCTCACTTATTTAGAAAAAGATAAAATTTATTTTCACAAATCACAGTTATCATGTTGCAAAACATCATAAAACTCATACCACTTTAACTAAATAAGCAACACTATATTCATTAACAAGCAATTTTAGTGACTAAAAGTTGTTAGTCACTACAATGTTTTTAGTCACTAAAATGACCAATTTAGATAGTAATTTACAGAATAAAAAATTATTGATTACTAAAATAGTCACTATTATGAATAAAAAATTATAATTGATTTCTAAATTGGTTTCTAAAATTTAGCTATCAAGGTTTTGACTACAAAAAAAAATTAGTCACTACACATTAGTTACAAAGGATTTGGTTTTTAAATTAGCCTCTAATTAATTAATGACTAATTTAACGAGAAATTATAATTTTTTTATTCATAACTGTGACTATTCTAATAACAAATAATTTTTATAGTGTAAATTGTTAGCTTAATTGTTCACTGTGACTAACAACTTTTAACAATTAAAATTGATTGATAAGGCATGTTCATAGTATTTGTCTCTCTTTCTGCTTTTACACTTTGATGATGACTTAGTGTGTGAAAGAACCTTATAATTAGAGAGAGATAAATAATCAATTTTATTGATCAATGTTTTCATCAAATTAATTTTTATTTTATATTTATTTAATTTTTTTATTATAACTATCCATAAAATAAAATTAATATAAAAAATAAAATAATATATTAATATAATTTTAAAATATGTATAAATATATAAAAAAATAAAATTAAAAGACTTTTGGGGAGTCTTGGCTTCCCTTAATCATAACTATGTTTTGTCCCTGTTTGACACATATTAGTTAATATTGAAGCAGAGATGTGTCAAAAACGTAAACAACTCAAATGTTATCATGAAATAACTAACATTAGAGCAAAAATATATCAAACAGGATAAACAATTCAAATCAAATCAAATCTTATCATAGAACAATTAATCTTGAAGCAGATATGTGTCAAACAATGTAAATATCTTAAATACTTCATGAAACGCATCTTGAAACGTCAACTTAATAAAATTTTGTTAAAATGACTAAATTCATATATTTATAAAATTTAGGGCTAAATTTGGTCAAAATTTTAAAAAATTAAGAGATAAAAACATATTTAACCCTAGAATATAAAATGTATTATATGTATTTATTTTATCTATTGTCCGAAACAAAGAATTTGGCAGAATTTTGTTTTAACTATTCATGCCGAATATTTATAAATACGAAAAAAAGAGTAGATTGCTGAAAGGAATATAAGAAATTAAGAGAAGGTTCCACACAGATAGCAAAGATCATATTCATTAATGAAAAGTTTTTTTGTCATAAGGAGTATTAATGGTAAGTTTATTACTTTCAAACTCCTATTCTTACAATTTTTTTCCAAATTGACAGAATTTATTTTGAGTGGAAGCTATTTCATCTTTCTTTATTTTCGTATTTTCTTTGTAGACAATTCACATTTTTTTTAATTTTTTTTTTCTTATCAGCTGTCGCATATTTTTTATCATTGTGATCTTCCTTCACTTTCACTCTTTTTTTTGTTTACTTTTCCGAACAAAGGGCAAGCACATATATGTGTTTGATTTAAGAAAAATAAATAATGAATTATTTTTTCCTTTCCATATTTTTGTTCTCTACTAAATTCACTCACCTTTTCGTCAAGTATTTTTTCATCTTGTTGCCTATCAACTTTCACGTCCGAAGCCGAAGTAAAGTTTACGAATATTTTCTCCCACTATTTTTTTTTTGATAAATGATAATTGGGGTATCAAAATTTAAATTTGACATTTGAAAAATATGAAATTTTATTTTATTACTAAATAGAAAAAGAGCGTGACATTTATGTCTTTTGTAAAATTATATTGTGAAAAATGATGTTTTTAAGAAAGATAAATTTAACATTAAATTTTAAAATTATTTTGTAATATTATATTTTTAAGAAAGATAAATTTAACATTAAATTTTAAAATTTAGAGGTAAATTTATAATTGTTTTATACTTATAAGCTAAATTAAATTTATCATCATCATTATTAGTTTAAATGTTACTACAGAAAAATTATTAAATAATTACTAATTTTAAAGATAAAAAATATAAAACCAATTTATAAATTAAAAATTATTACTATTTAAAATAGTATCTATTATAAAAAAAAATTATAATTAATTGATCGAACTAAATATCATAAACTAGTTTAAATGACTACTTTAAATTCCCCACCCCAAATAGTTTAACATTGAAACTTAGAAATCCATCAAATACAAACTCTCATTAAATTTTTATCTTGCTTAAGTTGTCAACTCATCTTAATAATAGTTTATTCTCCAAGGCATAAAGATGTCATATCATATATAGCAAAACTAAATAAATTACTCCTAAAACTCTAATCATCTGTAAACATGCAAAATATCAAAAATAAAATATTGATTTTGATGAACATCACCTTCTTATTTCATAAAATTTGTGATATCTCTAAACATTCACATAAAAAACCAGAAAATATTAAAAAAAAATACATGAAGTTGAAATAAAATTTATTTTACCATAAATTTTATATGCTTATAATTGATATTATCACTTTTTTATTTTTTTGTTAATTATAAAATAATTGTTAGGTTTATAGAGCGAGGATGTTTATTGGAGGATACAATACTAGGTATTGACATCACTCTCGACCTAAAATTTCTGTTCTTCTTAAATTTCTATTCTTCTTAAGCTTACCTGGAACCATTTACCAGAAAGACTTTCGATATAGGAACATGTACTCGTTTGAGTCGGTTTTAACCATTGGCTTTGATACCACTTGTTAAGTCTATAGAGCGAGAAAGTTTACTAGGGGATACAATACCAATGAGACCTGAGTTCAACCACATAAGACATTGATACCACTCTCAACCCAAAACCTTAAGGCAATGAATTTATAGGTTTTTATTCTTATATCGTGTTTCACTTCCTCATTTGGATTCCTAATAATAACATGTTTTGTAAACAAAAAACTAATTAATTAAAATTTTAATGTGCTTAATATAATTTAAAATTTTAATTTTTATTAGTTTTTTAAATCATTTCTTCCAAATTGAAAGAAAATTTTCACCTTGTTTTAGAGGATTGAAAAATTGATATAATAATGTACTTACATTTTATCTGATCACTACAACAAAAATGATTTTAAACAACACTAAACGAGACCACGAGTATAAAAATGTGGTCTAAATATAGTAAAGACAACATTTTTGTAGATGTGGCTTAAAAACTATGTTAAACAACATTTATATAAATGTTGCTTGTAAAAGTGTGGGCTAATTCATAAAAATGTGGTGTAAAATACACTAAAAATTAAAGCTTTTAGATTAGAAATATCCCCTCACTCCTTTTTTGACTGAAAATATAAAATTTAGTTTCGAAAACGCAACAATTTAAATTTCTTCCCTCTTTTTGATTTTAGACTAAAAATGTCAAGAGCTCACAATGTTCAAATTGTGAAATTTTAAAAGACACGTACATCAAAATCGTTTCTTTTATGAGGATTTTAAGTAACAATTTTAAAATTTTTGGATATTGAAAACCGTGACTTATTTCTTATAATTACGTTCATCTAGACTACGCGAGTCTAAATAATTGTTCTCTAAATTTTAGTCCTATTATTTTTGTGGTTTAATTCACAATTTTATATTATTGTTGTCTAAAGTAATTTTTGTTACAGTGAATAAAAAAAAAATTAAACTGTGATATTTATAGATGTTCATCGGAATTCGTTTCAGAAACTAATATGTGAATTGTAGAATAAATTCGAACCCATGTTTCTAGAACAATATTAATACAAAATACTTGATTACATAATCTAAAAATATTAAATAAATACAAATTCTTAAAATTGCAATAGAACACAGTCCTGTCCGCACCCGCTAAAATAATAGAATAAGTCGGAAGTACGTGTTTGGTTTACTTTTGAAAAGTTATAGCAAAGACCAAAAACACGCTCGCAATAAGCACGTTAGCAGTGCAATGACTTTTGTTTATCGTTTTCATTTCATTTAAATTCATTTGATGCAATCCTATTTTAGTAACAAGGAGAGATTGATAGAAACAATAAAATAAGGTTGGGTAGCCACGCCATCATTGGCCCCTTCGCTCCACTTCCCTTCACTCTGCTTCTAGCCATCCATCTCTCGTTCATTCCAAATTCAATCTTCAACAACAACAACATGCAGTTGCAAGGTATGTCTTATCATAGTAAAAACCTACCTATGTTTGAATCGTTAAAGCCATACAGATTCATAAACCTAGCTTTCTCTCTGTCTGTTTCTTTGTTTCAGATGGTTCTGTCGGTAAAATGATAAGCTTCATAGCCTCACATGTCGTCACTGCGTCCTTCGCCGGAATAATTTCTGAGCAGTCAAGGGAGGTCGTAGACCACAACATCATTCCCCACCTACGCACATCAGATTCTGGCCGTCTCATCAAGATTGAGAAGTTCTCTCACTATGTCGGTAATTACTACTTAATTATCTCTTAATTAATTCTCATGCTATTCTTTCAAATCAATCCTTCCATATTCTTGAAACCCAACTCCTGATAACATCAATGGATGCCAAACACTCCCACCTAAAAGTAAGAGAACGGTTTGGATAAGAAATAAGTGATCAATGTTTTTTATGAAAGTGAAATTATTCACCTTTTTCTTCAAAAACCGCAGAATAATTGTGCCAAAGCAGGAGAATAAATTTTATTTTGTAATTTTTTTTTTCTAAATTAGACATGTTTTATATTTTAGTATAAGATTATGTTGGGAAATACATTAGAACTTATCTTATTTAATTTAAATTAATTTTAAGCCCCGGTGAATGGAATGACTCATTTCTCCTTCAATTTCCTTTCATGTTCACGTATCGTCTCAATTTCTCGGCACGAGAGAGTCTTTTTTCCAGCATTTGTCGTTTCAATTAGGCAGTAATCTCTTCGAAAATAAATGTTTTTGCAATAACTCGTGTTTCATAAGTTTTTAGTTTAAAGTTAATTTTGATAGAATTATATGTATTACAAAGAAATAATAACCAAGCGCGTGTTTGATTTCATGTTCTAAAACATTACACCCACGTTCAATTCAAAGCTACTATACATATTTTTAATATTTTTGAATTGGTTGGATATGGGAAAGTTCAAAATTAAGCGTGTTAAGGACGTTAATCAAACACATTAAGAAGAAATTTACACCCACTCTCTCTGATATTTAGTTTGCTCCCTTCATTTCTTGTTTTTCAGGGGTTAACAGCGAACTAGCCTTGTCCGTTTCTCATTATTACATAAACTTTATCGGCAAAGATTACATCAACTTTATTGCACAATAAAGCGATTAACCTACTGTTTTAGAGCTTAAACTTAATGATAGTTTATACATGTTGAGATAACGAAAGGAAGAGTACACATTAAAAATACTTTTTCTTTGAATTTATTTGATCCAATTTTTTTTTCTTTTACTAAAAGGGAAAATTAGTATTAAACTGGTTGGAGTCATCTAATTTATACACATAGATAACCACTCAAATCAGTTTTCATTTTCCTTCTTTTCCCGAAAAAAAGAGAGAGAGAGAGAAAAGAATGAGACGTGAGCTTAGGGCGGTCACGAACTATTACTACAGTATATATCGTTTTCAACGGGACATTAAAGTCCGATGCGGTCATAATTTTTACAATATTAAAAGAAGGAAGTGCTGCTGAAATTTGTCGTGTATGCACACCCCGTTTGAAATTCTATATCATGCTTTGACTTTTTCTTTCTGTGGAGAATTATTTTTACTACAATTCAAACCATGTGATTTTGTTGATTATAATTAAAAAAAAAAGGAAAGAAAAACAAGTATAATTAAAAAAAAAAAAAACAGAAACATAGATGATGAGTTTGTTGAAGGGTGAATGTGTGCTTTGCATTGCAGCTAGGCAAATGGGATTGGAAGAGAGCGAGGTTCCAGCACTGTGCAGATTGGCAGATGAATATCTGATAAAGTGGAAGGAATGTGAGGAAAGTGTTGTTGAATATTTTGCTGATCAAAAGGACCCCACTTTATCAGGAAAATTGATCGATGAGTTTGAGCGATGCATCCTCAGTTATCTTGCATTTCATTGGGACCACGCTTCTTATGTCATTAGTCAGGTATATTTTCATTATCTCTACTTTTGTTATCCCATTATTTACTATATGTAATGTGAGATATATCGAATAGGATTTTAAGGTATTAATTAAAATCCATATATTCAACGTATCTAATTAAATATAAAAATAAATGTTAAATGTTTTCTGAAATGCTGAATATAAAATTATTACGAAGAGTTATGATGAGGTAGTGGTGGGAACAGTGCTCAGTGACAGAGTTACATAAAGTGCAGAGGCATAAGTATATACTGCAATATTATAACATTCTTTTGTGAAAGATACTTATGTTTAATTTCCTGGTCTCAATTGCAGGTATTGAACGCCGAGTCACCGCAGAAAATAGAGCTAAAAAAGTATGTATTGGCGGCTACAAGGTAAATTTAGTAGACTTATATATAATCTATTTAACGACAAAAAAGTTGTTAATAATAATAACATTGAAATGTATAAATTGGGATATTAATGAATTATATAGATTAAATTAGTTGAAATAATGGTGGTGGTTGTCCGTGTACAGAGAACAGAGGTTTGAGAGAGTGAGCAGAAATCTGAAAGTGACAAGAGTGTTTGCTACTTTAGTCGAAGAAATGAAAGCAATAAATGTCGATTCACAAAAGACGAATGACACAACCTCCGGCGTCCAGAATGAGAGAAGTCCGGTGCTTTTATTCATGGGAGGTGGCATGGGAGCTGGAAAAAGCACAGTTCTTAAAAACATTCTTAAAGAGTAATCAACATCTTAACCCTACTATTTCAGTATTATCATTATTCAAATTTACCACATGTCTTTGGGAAAAAACTCACAATATGAAAAATGAATAACTAAAGGATATTTCTCATCAAATTTATGGTTTTGTAAGTTATGCAAATACAAAGCTAAAAGTGTAATGTTACCTATATAAATTCAACAATGTACGAAAAGATCTACAGAAAGATATATATGTCAGTAACAATATCCTAAATGTATGAATGTCTCTGGATAAGATAATTCAAGGTTACAAACATGATTAAATTGGCCTAACTTTGCAAATTTACATGGTTTCACAGGTCATTTTGGTCGGGAACAGCTTCAAATCCTGTGGTAGTCGAGGCAGATGCGTTTAAGGAGCGTGACGTCATATTCAAAGCCCTTAGTTCTAGAGGTCATCATGATGACATGCTCCAAACTGCCGAACTTGTATGCTTCTGTTTGAAAACTCTTTCTACTTGTATTACTATCATTTTTGACTCCAAATTTCACCATTTTATATGAAGTATGCATGTTGAAGCTATCTACAAATAAAAAATAAACTAGAAAAATGGTAATTTAGTTATGACTAAAGATTACATATCCTTGACCCTTATAAGCTACTTTTAACTAACAGTTGCTTTGAAATCTGAATAGGTGCATCAATCATCCACTGATGCTGCATCGTCTCTGCTGGTGACAGCTTTAAATGAAGGTCGAGATGTTATTATGGATGGTACCTTATCATGGGAACCATTTGTGGAGCAAACTATTGCTATGACAAGAAATGTTCACAAATATAAATATCGAATGGGAGTAGGGTATAAAGTATCAGAAGACGGCACGATAATTGCTGAAAATTACTGGGAGCAAGTAAACGAGGGACATCAACCACACACACGAAAGCCTTATAGAATTGAGCTAGTTGGTGTGGTTTGTGATGGATATCTTGCCGTTGTTAGGGGGATTAGGTATATACGTTTGTGAGTTCTAACATAATACTAGTTTGGGAATTAGTTTGTGGATGTGAGTTCTAAACATTTCCTATTATTTTGACAGGAGAGCTATCATGACAAGGAGGGCAGTGAGGGTCAATTCACAGTTGAAATCTCACCAAAGATTTGCCAATGCATTTCCTAAATATTGCAAACTTGTGGATGATGCCAGGCTTTATTGCACAAATGCTATTGGTGGTCCACCAAAGGTAAATTCAAACATTTTTGGAAACTCTTGTGATTAATTATATACTTTAGTAGAATAAGCGTAGTGTCAAAAAGCTAACAAGCTAGTAACACATTACAGCTCATATGGTGGAAGGATGTTGATCATGATGCGCCAGATGTCAACGAAATAGATTGCTTGAAAATGATGGACAGAGTCAATGTTGAAGCTGATTCCATCTACGAACTTTACAAGGAACCGAGTCTTATAATGAGACCGGGTTCTGTTTGGAAAGACATTGTTCTTTCGCCTTCAAGGTCTAATGATCAAAAGAAATTAAGGAAATCCATTCAGAAAACAGAAAAATCCATCAGAAAACAATAACTAATGTTGTTGCATCATATGTTCCCCAAAACCAAATTTTGGAGTATCAAACGAAGTTTGGGGTATCAACTTGTCTTATATTGTCATTCCTATGGTTTAGCGGGCGAAGAAAACAAGTGAGAAGAATGAGTGAGTACTGCAATGAAATCGTTTTGTCGTCATCAATATATGGTCATTAAAGTTTGTTAATGTACATATGTGTAAACCTTTGAAACATGCTGACTTCATTGGAGGATTTTTAGCTGTATATAATACTCTGATAAATCGAAGCCTGGCGTTGTAACCTAAACAAAAATAAACAAAGCAAGTTGTTCTCAATAAATATGTTCATGAATCCATAGGTTGCCTGCGTGCAGAGCCACTAGAAGAAGGTTCAATCAAGGGTTCAGGACATGTTATCAAAGACTATATAGGGAGATACGACACTGTAAGAGTCTTTCACCTACATCTTTTCATTTCAATGTGTCTTCCATATCTTAAGAGAGACCCTTAAGTCTATCTAACCGAGTTACTTCCCATTCAAACTAACCTCTCCACTTCACATCTCCATCTTCCAAAATTCACTATTGCACCAGATTTGTCAATGGAGTTGGCGTATAATCTTGGAAAAGGTTGCTCCAGAATACATATATCATCCCAGAGTTTAATTTTGTCCCCTTTTCCCCTTTCCCCTTTCCCCTTCATTTGTAGCTTTCTTAATAGCCTGCCACCACAAAGATTTGTGACTTTTGTGAATCCCTTTGTTAGGATTTTTCCATTTTTCATATTTTGATTACAGAATTACTTTCCATAAACCTTTCTTTTTCTTGCTAACCTCCAACTCCATTTTCATTATATTTTCCTAGTAAAGCAATGTTGAACATGTTTAAATTTTTACTGCCTAATCCTCCCTCTTCTTTTGCTTACAACTAATATCCCATTTTACTCAAATTATCTTCCTACCTTCGCTGGTTCAACCCAAAGGAACTTTCTCTAAATTTTCTTGATATCTCTTTCCACCTTTGTGGGAGTTTTGAAGAAAAGACACAAAATAAGGGTAATGCAATTTAGCACCGATTTTAGCATACATGTCCTTCTTGCAAGCAAAGGACATTTTTCTTTCCATTTAGCCAAGTCAAACGTTTCCTAACCTTCTCCACTACCCCCTTTCCACATGTTATAACTTCTAGAGTTGTCTTCTATGATCATTCCCAAGTAAAAGGAAGATTCGTGATTTTACAGTTTAGCAACTATGCATATCTAAATACCATATTTGCATCTAAACCCACTCCTCTTATAGAAAAGTTAACCTTGAGTACGACGACTAGTTCAAAACACCTCAAAATGCTCTTACATAATATTTTTTTGTGTTTGTAAATAAGGTATAATCGCAAATTAGGGGCATATTCACTAACACTTCTCTATCCCGTACCTTAACTTCATGTAGTAATTTTTTTTTTTTGCTGTTATCCTAACCATTCCAACCAATCTTTCTGTCACAATAAGGAACAAAAAAGGGGCTAAAAGGTCTTTGATGTTTTGTAAGGCTCCCCCATTAACTAAGACTCTGATCGTGGAGGACTTCAAATTAGGGATGACAATGTGGACTTGGTTTGGTGGGGTCGACCTATCAAGAGAAGACAGGGCAGACTTAGATATTGAGCCTATTGGTCTGCAAAAGTCCAACCCATATAACCTGTAGCCTGCGCAGGCTAGCCTGCGTTCTGCATAAAAAAAAAAAAAAAAAACTTGAACTTATGTATATTAGTTATTTCCTTCTAAACTTCTGCCTGAACGTTTCAAACTCTTGTATAAATGAAAAAAAAAAAGCAAGTATTATATATTTTTTAATGTGCTAAAATTTGAAAAATACATTGTTATGTCAAAATATGAATATGAATACGATAAAAATATTAAATTATCAATTTATCATTTAACTCCCCAAAGTCTTTGTTTAATTTTTGTGAATTTGTAAAATTTCTAAATTTGTTGAACATGGAAAGCTTTATCATAAAAAATTTGAAAAATAAAAAAATGGATCAGCTTGTTGGCTAGAACTTATACAAGGCGGACCAGACTTTTCAGTCCACATTTTTAACATGGGACCGGTCAACTTGACCTACAATTTATGGCCCAAATGCGAAGTAGACTTGAATAGGTTGGATCAACTCACATTGTCACCCCTAATCAAACACATGCCTTTATACGATTAATCTATATATATATATATATCTTTTCTATCGTATAAAATAGAAATTTTCATCTAATAAAGTCAAAAGCTTTCTAGTACTCAATCTTAACAAATAAACATTTTTTTCTCTTCTTTTAATTCCATCTATAATCTACTTGCAACCACCACAATATCAAGCATAGATTTGCCTTCCAAAAAAAAGATTGGGAATAATTTGTAATTTTATGTAGAACTCTTTTCAACTTAAAGATAAGATCTTGGATATAATCTTTTAAACACAACCTAGTAAATAAAGAAATGGGCCTATACTTCCCTAAATTTTGTGGGTTGTAACCGTTAAGATTGAAGCATTTCCACCTCTACCATTTTCCATAAAATTGAAACCATTCAATCTCAAACACTTTCATAATTCCACACGCACACCTAACTTCCTCTTGAATAATCTCTTTAACTAATTTCAATTATCCTCTTCATCTATTTGGTAGAACTAAACATCATTGAGATTCATAATATAATAATAAAATAAATAAATAAATAAAATTGGTGAAGAAACATCTCAATATATAATAAAATATGAAACAAAAACATTTTTTTTGTAAATTCAAAATTGATTAATTATATGTAACAGGGAATCGATTGCTTTCTCAGTATATTATATTTTTATATAACTAATTATTATTAATTCATTAATATATATATATATATATATATATATATATATATGTAATAAAATAAATATAATTAGTAGAATAGAATTATATATCGAAAATAATTAAATAGAAATCATTATAATAATAATAATAATAATAATAATAATAATAATAATATATTAGCAAAGATTTAGAAATAAAAAGTTAAGAATAAATGGGGAAAATAATAATAATAATAATAATAATAATAATAATAATAATGTGATAATTTAAAAGATTTAAAGTCTGTTTTTATTATGCAAAAACGTTTTTTATTATAAAAGTAATATATTTTCTATTTTTTTCAGTTTATTTTTTTTGTAATATATTTTAGTATTTTTAAATTTTATCATTTTAATGTTTTGTTTTCTTAAATTAATTTTACTTTATTTAATTTAATAGTTTAATTATTTAGCCGAAATTGAATGTTGAGAAAGAAAACGACATAGGTAGATTTGAATAGATAACATTTGGGGTGATATTATGAACATGACGATTATTTTTTTGTAAATAGTTCTCCATCCACTATCATATAGATCATGACTCTTGTTATGTTTTATCGGACAAGTCACTGATTAGTCAACATTGAGAGTATTTGGGTGTCGTACTTGACCCACTGGATTATAATCAATTATCTAAAATCTTGACAGTGAATCTTAAAGAATAATTTAAATTTTAACTTATAAGTTAATTCTAATTTTTTTTATAAAAAAAATATTTTAAATTTCAATAATTTGTAATTTATATAATAATATGTAATTTAGTGGCAAACTATTTTAATGGGAAGGAGGGCATTCACAAATAGGCTAATTTACATTTATATTTATATTTATATATATATATATATATATATATATATATATATATATATATAAATATATATATATATAAATAAATAAATAAATGTAAATTAGCCTATGTTATCTTTTTTCTTTTTTCTTCACGTATTCATTGCTCCAAACTGTAGGTCAAGTTGTACACTAATTTAAGTTAAAATATTATCTTTGTGATCTTCATTATTATAATTACCTTCAATTGAACATATTATTATAGGTTCATAATGTCTTCCCATCATCAGAATGAATCCCTTTAAACTAAAATTGTTTGTTTCCATACCCACAATTTTGAAAAGAAAAAAAATACAAACCAAATTCATACTAATATGCACAACTTAAAAAAAAGAAAAAGAAACTCATAAATCCAAACACGACTCTAAAAAAAAGTAAAAAAAAAAAAAAGAGTAGAAATCGCAATTCAGAACACCCACTTAATAATTTGATCAAGAGCAAAGTCACGTTTAAAATAAAAATGTATTCATCATTTTAAAACCGTGGTTCTAAACATAGTTTACAGATTTTAATAAAAGTTTTAAAATTTTCTTATTATATTAAATTTCATAAATTGATTATTTAATTTTAATTTTATAAAGATATATGATTTTCGGTTTCTTAAAAAAGTAGTAAAATGAAGCTTCAATTTAAGTTTTCGATTTTCCCGTAAAAGTTGAAAAAAAAAAAATGATGGTGAGAATTTAACGTAGAGAATAAAAATATTTGGAACCAAATTTTATTCTACTAACTTTGCTGGCAAATATGCCATGTGGGAAAAAATATCTCAGGAGATCATGCTTCAAAGAAACAAGAATTTATTCAAATTATTAATTATATTATTAATTCCTACCCATCATTGTGGTCATGCTTCACGTTTTTGTTTTTAAAAACAACAGGGCATATTAAAATCAATCATAAGTTGGGATTGATGTTACTTATTTAATATAAAATGAATAAATTATTAAAAATATTATTTTGAAATCAAACAAAAATAATATTTAAAGGCATACACCTACCTCTTTTATGATTTTATTATAACATGTGTGGCTTGAGAGGGAAGAATATTTTAAAGGATAATCATAAACAAGCTTCGTGGCTGAGATCTGGAAATCGTCAAATTTAGAATTTTATAAGAAAGAAAATTAAGAAAAACATTTGCCGTTGGATTTTAACTGCAACAAGATATAAGTAAAGCTGCAAGACTGACAGAGTCTTTGTCAGTTTTGTCCCCATCTCTCCAGCATTTATTAAACCTAAACCTACCAGTGGCTAAGATTGGAATTTAAAAAAAAAAAACATGTGGCCATGTAGATTAAATTAAAATAAATTATACCTCTTTGCTTTAAGTTCTTATTATGTATATAAATTATTAAACAAAGTCTTCAGTACAAAATAAGATATTTAAGATATGAAAAACGTACAAATATTTTAAGATGTATTAAAATATTAAACAGCACATTCTCTAAAAAAGTGTAGAACCTTTTAAAAAAACTCAGAATATTAAAATTTTATGGTGATAGTTGATTATTTTAAAAAAATGATAAGTGTGACCATTATGTTTTCTCACTTTGAAGTATTTAATCCAACATTTTAATACTATGCTAAATTTAAATACTTAAATTTGTTAATATCTTTAATATTATATTTTTATCATTTTCTTTTCACTATACTTATTAATTTAAAGTATTTATCAGGAAACAAATTATAAAATGCTTAAGAAAATATAAACTTGAACTAAAAGAGAAAAAATAATTTAGGATTAAATATATTTTGAGTTTACACGAAATTATAATTCTTTTTGTTTTAAAATTTAATATATTTTGTTCATAAAATCTTAAAATAAATTAATATAATACTTTTAACTTAATTAAGTTAAACTTTTTAATTTGTCAAAATTTGTCATGATAGCTTGTTTGATACGATATAGTCTGAATGTTAACTAAAAGGTGTATTTAATATATTAATAAAATCTAATGTAATTTAATTAAAAATAATATATTATTAAAATCTAACCACACAACAGCATGGTAAAAGTTAATGTTTTGGACATGCTCCATGTTTATTTTCTAGACAGTTTTATTTTTATTGTACTGTTGTATCCATTTAAGTCAATATTTAAGCATGTGATGACTTACAAGAAGCAGTCCTTTCTCATTCTGAAAACCCAATAAACATGGAGCAAGGTCAGTGTCTCTCTCTGCTGCTCTTTCCTCGGTTTTCCTTTACAATTTCTTCATTTCATTCATGCATAAGTTTATGACATCTATGTCATTTTTTGGCAAATAAATACTACAACAAAAATTTTCAGACAGTTGTATCGGAAAAGTAATGAAGTTGTCACATGTTCTTGCTGTCTCGACGGCGGGTTTAATTGCCGCCGTCACTGCCACGGCCTTCAGCCACTACTGGTGGAGGGAGAGGGTAAGAGGAGAACATAGGAAGAACAACAAGGTGATTCCACTACTGCAAAGGACCGAATCTGGTCGTCTTGGAGAGATCGAAAAGTTCTCCCACTATTTTGGTAAGACCTTTGCTTTGGGGCTTTCAATTCTCTACTCTCTCTCTTCCATTCTTATGCCCTAAATTCAAATCCACACCTCCTTTTCCAGAGCTAGAAATTTTCGATTCTTGTTGATTTTTATTTTTAAAATAAATAATCTCAAACTAGTATAATATTCCACGTCAAACTCCTTCTAGGTTCTTCTACTGAGAAACCAATAGTCCACACATTTAACATGGAACAAAAAATCAGACAACAGAATGGGGTGGGAGAATGTCTTTATCTCCTTGTATTTTTTTTTTCAGTGTTTGAAAGACCATTTCTGTAAATATTTTAAAAACTTAAAGAGATTGTGATTTTGCCTCCGAAATGTTCAATTATTTAATAAAATCGTTTTCAAAACTGTGTCAAAAAGAAAAGTAAGCCATCTTCTAAGATGAAACTTGTTTTAATAATTTAAAAACAATAACTACTACAATAGCCATTTATTGACTTAAAATGACACGTTATACTATTTATGTTGAAATTAACAGGTTTTTTAGGTGTTTTAAAAGTTATTTGACAAGTCAATCAATGAGCAACCCATTCTTCCTCGGGACATTTGAGTAAAAAACCAGTTTTTATTTTAAATTTTGGAATCTATTTTTGAATTGCTCTTATTTTTTTATTTTAAGAATTAGTTTAGTTATTCTAAAATTAAAAAATAAAATATAATAGAAAAATGAGTTTTTGTTTATTTAAAAATATTTGGTATTGAAATTAAGGGTCCATTTATAAAATTAAAATAGATAATTATTTGGAATTAAAAAAATAAATACTTTTAATGTAATAAAAAAATTTTAGACCACCTCCATCTCGACTGTTATACGAAAAGATCTTGAACGATGAGTCATTTCTAATAATGTTTAAATCAAGAACTATTTAAAGTTCAGTATATGTCGTTATTAGTCTTAAATGCTTACTTCATCAAATAATTATATATATATATATATATATATATATATATATATATTCCAACATGTATATGAAATGAATATAATAGATGTGACGATGGTTGAACATATTTACAAGCAATAATAACATCCAAACAAGACACTTATAGTTTCTAAAATATTTGTCCTTATTTATAATAAAAAATAGTTTATTTTATTTGTAGACATATATCTAATTTTCTTAATCACCTGTTTATTAATTAATTTCAATAATTTTTAAAAAAAATCTTAATAATGAAAAATAAAACTTATTTTACAATCTTTATATATTTATTTATCATAAAACTTAATTCTACAAAAGTAAATATTTATCACATATAAATAGAGAGACTAAAATATCATTTTATTTTCAAGGAAATCATCCCGGATGGACATCAGTGATTAGAAGACCTACTAATGTAATAGCATAAAAAGGGTTTTCTTTTATTGATATGGTTGTAATAATTGAAATGAAAACGCTTATATCGCTAACAAACATAAATAACTAAGTTTGTGCGTAATATATGTTTGGTAATGTTTTTAATACGCGATATAATTGATCTGGTTGTAGCAAGACAAATGGGATTTGAAGATCCTAGTGAGGTTCCTGAACTATGCATATTGGCCCAGGAGTATTTGAGAAAGTCCAAAGAATATGATGAAAACATCTATGAATATATTTCCCAGATCAATGATGACGACACTGATTCTCTGTATATGAAATTGGTTGACGAGTTTGAGCGATGCATTCTCAGTTATTTAGCATTTCACTGGAACCAAGCTACATCTCTTATTAGTCTGGTATATATCTTAACTCTTCTTGTCCATTCATCTTTTTTTTTTGCTTTAAAAAAATATTTTAATAAAAATATAGAGATAGCTTAATATTACAAATATCTATAAACTTCATCAATCAATTTCAAACAAATATTCATTAAAATATAAAATTAGCACTCAAAGAATTTCCATTCACAAATTGAATAATAATTACAAGCACACTCACATGCTCATGGTTATATTAATATTAAGCAGAATGTTGGTGGGACTCTTGCTTTCGGTGGAGAGTGCTTCATTTATTTGATAAAATACGTGCTAAAACAAAACCTTAATCACATGTGAAATTAATAAAGAAAACATATGTCCATGATGGTTGTTAGCTAGTTACAATCAATTGTACCAAATTTTAATATAAGGTTGGTTTGAAATTTTGTCATAAGTGGGGTTTGAGTTGCTATAATACAATAAATAATAACAATAAAAGTTCATATTAGCTTCTTCAAAGTGGTAAAACATTATCCTTTTTTCCCTTGCTTTGCTAATGGTGCTTTTTCTTTTTAACTAATTTTATATTAATCATTAAATTTTTATTGGTTTGATTTATAGGCTTTAAGTGTCGAGTCTCGACACAAAAAGAAACTCAAAGAAATTTTATTGGCAGCTTCAAGGTAAAATTTTATTTTCTTTCCTCTATACAAATTCCTTTTAAAATAGTACAAATTAATGTCACAATATTGTAATGAAACTAAAGGTTTTCAAAGTTTTGATAACATATTTTGCTTCTAAGTAGTTGAGGAATGACCTATGGAAGTAAATATACATGTATTAAATATTTGTTATAGCCAACATGATGCTATGTTTGCAGGAAACAGAGGTTTGCAAGAGTAAGCAAGAATTTGCAGGTGACAAGAGTGTTTTCTACTTTGGTGGATGAGATGAAAGCAATAAACGGTGACTTGCAACATTCAGACGTGATGGTGCCCATGGCCTTGAGTGAGAGGAGTCCAGTTTTGTTATTCATGGGAGGTGGTATGGGAGCTGGAAAGAGCACTGTGCTTAAAGACATTCTTAAAGAGTATTATCACTCAACCTAATTCTAATCTTGCATTATTATCATTTTTCTAATACTAATAGTTTATAAAATTTGTCTCAACGCAAAATAATAAGAATGTGTACTAAAGGTAAGAATAACGAGTAAATGATGATGAACAACCAAATTTCAAAAAATATTACTAATAACACTGGTCTAACTATTTTTTACTAGTAAATGTGATGATTTGACTTACTAGAATTCATTATTCAATGTTCAAGTGTGAAAGGAATTCTTCATACGGAATTAAGTAAGATTATTTATACATATCAAATGGCTTTGGCAGGCCATTTTGGTCTGGGGCAGCTTCAAATGCTGTGGTGGTTGAGGCAGATGCATTTAAGGAGAGTGACGTCATATATAGGGCTCTTAGCTCCAGAGGTCATCATGATGACATGCTCCAAACGGCTGAATTGGTAAACTCAATCATGTTGTTATTCTCACTTTTCCTTTAAACTCAATCATTATTATATGTGCAACATGTTACGAATGATACATAAAACAATCCAAAATAAATGATAAGAACTTTCGCAATTACATAAAGTATTCCTTTATAATTTAGATATGACGAAATGGTTTTGTTAGATCCTTATTAGTTATTTTTAACGAATGACAGCTTTATATTTATCAAATTCCATACAGGTGCATCAATCTTCCACTGATGCTGCATCATCTCTGTTGGTGACAGCTCTTAATGAGGGAAGAGATGTAATCATGGATGGTACCTTATCATGGGAGCCATTTGTGGAACAGACTATTGACATGGCAAGAAATGTTCATAAGTACAGATACAGAATGGGAGTAGGATATAAAGTAGAAGAAGATGGAACAATCACTGAAAATTACTGGGAGCAAGTAGATAACACAGAAGAAGATCAATCAAAGGAAATGTCTAATGGAGAATCACACACGCGGAAGCCTTACAGAATTGAGCTAGTTGGTGTGGTTTGTGATGGCTATCTTGCTGTTGTTAGAGCCATTAGGTATCAATGTTAGTTCTACCAAATGACTAGTTAGGTAATTGGTTTTGTGGATTTGACAGCGAACATTTCACATTGAAATTTTGACAGGAGAGCTATCATGACGGGAAGGGCAGTAAGAGTTAATTCCCAGTTGAAATCTCACAAAAGATTTGCTAATGCATTTCCAGGATACTGCAAACTTGTTGATAATGCCAGACTCTATTCCACAAATGTTGTTGGTGGTCCACCAAAGGTCAATTTCAACAATCTTACACATGGTCAAAGTTTGATTTTAGTGCCAATATTAAAATGTCATGAAAATAATTTTTTCATTTTTTTTTTGTAATACATTACAGCTTATAGGGTGGAAGGATGGTGATCACAATCTACTTATAGATCCTGAAGAATTCAAATGCTTGGAAACATTACGCAATTTGAATCCTGAAGCTGATTCCATCCACGAACTTCATAAAGAACCCAATCTCATAATGAAACCTGGTTCTGTTTGGGGTGATATCATTCTGTCACCTTCAAGGACAGCTGTTCAAAAAGAATTGAGGGAATCCATTAAGAAAATAGAAAAACCATCCTAAATATTTTTAACCAAATTGTTGCATGATACATTGGAACAATGTTAAACTATCACTTTTGAGTTTTGAAGTTTAGTTTTTATATCTATTAATAGTATAGTTTTATCAAGACAGAAGATTACTGTGCCGTTTTCGTGCTGAAATCTAGTAGTAAATTACCCGATGCAACTTATAAACTCCATGAAACAAAATTCTAAAACTCAGCAGATATTAACAGACCCGTGGAATTAATTCAATTCCAGAGAATATCGTACGAACAAATGTATATACATACATCTCACGGAAACTTCAATGCTTCCTATTAGATTCAGGACCGTATCTAATTGTGTGCCCTATAACAATATCATTGAATCTAGCATGTTCTTCTCGGTGGTTCGATCTGAAGCTGTAATATTCTTTCTCGATCAGCATGTGGTCCAGTGAATTAATGATTCACACAAGCGATTGGAGTCTCCTCAAATCGCATGATTATTGGCTTCGACTTCGTGAGGCAAATTCCTCAGATTGGAGAATACATATTATCATTTTCAACTTCACTTTGAATTTCACTGTCATTTTCGCTATTATAGGTCTCGAGATATGCCTCATCTTCGTCCTCACCATCCTCCACCTATAGATTAAACAATCAACACACCAAACCATAATGAAAAACAGTTTCATAAGATTTTTGGTGGGAGTTATTATGGCAGAGAGTAACCTCAGAGTTCTCATCATCAGTAGCATAGGCAGAATCCAATTTGTCATACAAGGCTTCATCTCCTTCGTCCTTTACCTTCTCCATTTGTTCCTATGAAAAGTGATTTAAGCCATATGAAAAGTGATTCAAGCCAAATAACAGGAAACCGGTGTTCCATAAAACATACGACTTGGCTTGAAAGAAATACTAAAAATCTCAAGATCAGTAAAACATACTATTTCGGATCTTAGCTTCCGCACTTTAGCTTGAATAGTTGTCATATGTTTCAAGATTGCCTGTTTGTCAACATAAAGAGTTAATTCATCATTTGGCTCAACAAGTATGAATGTGCATACAGGTCTGCATGGAGGGAGAGACAGATAAACCAACTAGACTGACATTAAAACCTTATTTTATTTTACTCCTATTGATGTTAAAAACAGAATATCCATTATTTTGGTCTCCATAATCCAGTGGCTATGTGGGCTGATATTGTTGCAAATTGTTGTTTGAGGCACAGTGAAACGTAGAACTGTCTGCTGCAAATGTTTATCTCCAGATCTAAATGGAAAATAATATCATAGAGTATGAGTTTGTATACATACCTCATGTCGTTGGAGCTCAATTGAACGTGCCAAAGCCTTTCTCTTTGTCAAAAGATTTTTGGGTCTCAATGTTGAAGGACGCTGATAATTCTTACCCCGAAAAACAATTATAGAGTATCCTTTTGAAATTTTGTCAACTGAGACCAGAACACCTCCACTCTCTGCTTCAAGTGCTAGTGCAATTTTCTTTACTTGTTCAAAGCTTTTAGCCTTTAAAATTATCTTGACCAGTTCCCGGTACTTCCAGTGCAAGTGCATGTTCTCAATAGTACCATCAAAAACTTCACGTCTACCTGAATCCATAAATTATTATTAGATTTGTATATGCAACACAGTAACCTGAGAAATGGAATGATCGAGAAATTTGTGTATATAAACTTTTAAGAATGGATTCTCAACTTTTAGAGTTGCAATATTATTATTTAGGTAACATTACCACCATGGATTAGATTTATAAGATCAACCTTTTTCTATCTGATTTCTTCCAACCAACTCAGTTAAGTGTGCCAAATGGTCCTAAAATATGTAAGCAAATTAATTTAGAATAGAGTTCTACCAAGAAGTAAGAAGGCTTTCATCTTCAATCCTAATTTGCGAAACATAAATCTCTCTTCATCAGTTATACTATCAGGATCTGCTTTGTATTCTGAAGGCTTCAAAGACAACTCCACCTTCGATAAGGCCTTTTCAGCTCTCATTAACTTTCTTTCAGCCTGTAAGCAAAATCCAGTGATTACAATCAAGAAAATTCTAACTCAAAGAATAATCCTAGAGTGAAGTTAGATACACAAAGAGACAATAAAGATTATCAAGACCTACAGGAATCAAACATGGTGTAATGATATTTAAAACCATCGATTGTCTAGGGTTTATGCGAGAGCCTAATTAAACACATTAGAAAATTAAACAAGTGTACTAGCTGTAACAAAAGTTTTACCCTCGTTAATAATGTGAAGAAAGTTTCTGTTCTATTAATCATTAGCCCATTTCCTACTATGATCTTTACTTCATTCTCTTCAATATCATTGGCTGATTGGCCATGTCATCATTTAAGGAGACAAATATGATTCTTCACCTTTTATATAGCAAGTTTCACGTAGTTGCATTATTATTACTTCCGAATCTAAGTAGAAAGAAGAAAACTTGAAAGTAGGGAAAGTCCCCCGGTGAATAAATTTGGGAACAGGGGCGTTCACAAATAATTGTTAAAGTTACATCTATACTAAAGAAACTGATACCAGCCCAATGAAGTTAATTTTCAAAATAACAGCCACTGATAATGCAATATTGCCTATACTGCAATGCAACCTCCACCAATATTGATAACTATTTCAAGAACAGATAATGAAACTTCACTTAAAAAATTTTCCCTACTAATTTTATTAAAAATTCACCAAAATATTATGAAATGGTTCAGCCAGTAGTCAAACTCCAGCTAAAATAGCAATTCTATTTAAGTTTGAAAAAGAACCTTAGAGGAAAAATCATTACAATCACACAGGATGATGAGAGATTAAATGCAACAGCCATTAGCACAATAATTAGAGGCTTCCCGGAAATTAAAGTACTTACCAAGGAAAGGTTCTGTTCTAATTTTTTAACAAGGTTGGCATGCCGTAGTTGTTCTACTTCTCTCATTATTTTTTGCTTGTGCCGCTCATCTAATGTTTTTCCCCACTTTGCATCTGCATCCAAAGTCTCACCAAGTGTCCCTGCCTCGGCTAACAGTTCTGATGTATTATTACTTGGTATGAGTAGTGATGATGCTCTCAATCTCGCTTGCTCCTCCTCATCTTGCATTATTTTTGCAGTTCTTTCCCTCTCCAGCAAGGCTTGAGTGACATCTGCTGATAGAAAATTCTTTCCTCGAAAGAAGACCAAGAAGTTTTTATTTCTTGACAGTAGTATACCACCAGTCAATTTCTGTAGCCAGAAACAAACCAAGATTGATCAACAAATTGCAAGGACCATAATTTTTTAAATATTAAATTAAGTTTATACAAATATATAGTTTGTCATTAATTAATAGAAATATTGGGAGGTTACACAAATCATCCACTATATGTACTTAAAAATGCATATAACAAACTACCCAAAGTTTATTTCAGTACATGATAATAATAAGTAACTCGATATTCATATCTGATATGTTGGCACACACTAGCAGCAAAAACTTTCGTCCAACACCATGCCAATATATGCATTAATCTACATTATTTATTCATCATAATATTCACATTGATATGAATCTATATCAATATGGATAGTGGTCGACATTTTACTAGAGCCTCTGCAACCAAGTATTAAATAATTCTTCCTCCTCATTCATTCTTGAACATTAAAATTCCAGAACAAGCTACTGTGAGTATGTGCTTTGTCCACACTTCAATACCCAAGATTTTTCATATAAGATAATAGTGTTAGATATATCTCAGAATTTACAATTCAAGGCAGTGAGAGACCAGTACACCTTATCAAGTAAATAAAGAAAAAGCCAAAAGTAAAGTAAAAGGTACCATATTATAGCATGCAACAAGAACGTTTCAAAGGATTAGGAATACATAACTAAGTAAATAATAAACAAAGCTAACAGTTTCGTTTGTCAACAACAATGATTTTATTTACACAAAATATAAGCACTACTTTTCTCACAATTTTACAGTCAGTAACCCAACAAGCTTTAATTTTTCTATTACTCCATATATCACAGATATTAGTGACTTTGGGACATTTCAAAGTAGCAAAAACATGTGATAACAAAGGAATTAAGGCTTCATCAACAGATTTTTAATAAAACACAAACAGAAAATGGGACAGTGAGAGAGCATTGCCAGGTCAGATGTGAGTGTCATGAAATCCGTGCCAAGGTTTATTAACTGATTCCCCAAGACCAAAGTTCAAAACTTAGAGAATTACAAATTTACATTATGAACTGCTTTCAATTTCTTACCATTTAGGGGGTGTTTGGTACTAGAATTATTTTACATACCTAAGAATCTGAATTCTGGGGATTATGATTCCTAGAAATGATTAAATTTTGTTTGATTGGTGAAAAATATTGTTGGGAATATTTATATAGATTTTCTAGACATCAAAGAGCAATGTGCTATTTTTATTAAAATCTTTAATTCCTAACCACATTAAATGATCTAATAAGGATAACATTATATATTTTTTTCATACATTTTTTATTTTTACCCAGGAAAGTTAGGTTCTCACCTCTTCCTGTAGGAAAATTGATCAAACACCATCCTGGGAAACATTATTTCCAAGGAATGTTAATTTTTAAAAGGTAAACCAAGCATGGAAAACATACTTTCTAAAGTCCAGGTTACTGAGAAACTACAAACCCTTTCTACCAAATGCCCACCTAAATGGATGCCGATAAAACACAAATTATGAACATTTTCACACATAAAAGGAAAGATTATGCATTAGGAAATGGAAAACCAACTCTGGAACAATGAAAAGTCAAAATCACAAAAAACAGAGTCAATAGTTTTCACTAGTTGAATAGGGAAGTGCATGATTAATCACCTTGATCTCTTCTGCCATTCTCTCACTGGTAGTTAGCTGTACACCTCGTTTGAGGGCAACCTTTGCAATAGAACTTACTTCCCACAATTTAATCATTGCTACAGCTAATCCTTGAAGTTGTCTGTTTCTACCTACATATCATCATTAATTTAGTATAGTCAGAATAAAATTCAAAACTACACATGCACAAGGGAAACAATGTCAAACCTAATGCAAAATGTGGAGGAAGAGTCCTTGCAATCCGTCGTAGAGCAGTTGCCTCCCTTAAGCCAAGTGTTGATCTGACACCAAAAGGAAGAACTCTAAAGGGAGGTTGGTAACCAGGAACAGTTGCAGGAAGCATATCCGCATCAACAGGCAATGGATCACATCCAGACCAATCTGTGTATCTAGGGCCAAGCCCATCCAATAACTTGTCTACTTCAAGTTCATAACTGACTTTGGGAAGATCGTCTCTTTCTTTCTGGTCATTTGTAGATTCCAAATTTGCCAATGGTTCACTTGTCCCAGAATTAGAAGCAATGTTGGGAGAATTCCTCACAGGATTATAAGAAGGTGTTGGCAAAAGCATAGAAGAGTTCTCACTTTTCTTATACATTTGTTTATTCTGATGTACTGAAGGAACTTCATAGCTCACACCCCTGTATAAGGAAACAGAGTTGCCAGATCTCCAAATTACAAGACCACCAGTTTTTCTCTGAATGTGGTTTTAAGAATAAACAAGAATACAACAATAGTTATTGATAGTCAAAGTAGTAAACGTATAATGAAAAATTGGAAATATACACATTCTAATCAATGGCACACAGCAAGCAGTGTTGGCAATATACACATTCTACAGATAGTGTTCAAATCAATCCCTAGGATAATCTCATCTCTCTGACAAATGTTAGGTTGAAGAAGAAAAGTATTACCAAACTCAAACACGCTTAGTTCTCGACTCAGTTATTTATCAGTACACAGGAAAATTTGTAAAGATAGGTGTCACGGCCAAAGAAAAAAATTACAGACATCAGAAAAAGGTCACGAAAACATCTTACGAAAAACCTGTTTGATATTATAAAATTCATAATATGGTTGTCCAGCTCCAATCCCAGGAAAGGGAAAGTCTTCGACGAGCATGAATTAATCATAGCAATTAAGGATTAAATCCTAAAGAAATTTGTATATATATCAACAATTCACTGGCTATTCTGTCAGTCGTATTTCCCACGTTGAGTTTGACATGTCTAAAGCAGAAAAAAAAATAATTGGATGGGCAATTGGGCATCCATCTGGCGCTAAATAAATGACAGAAACCAGCACAAGAAGGTAAAAAAATGGGGGAAGCTCATTGAAATACAATTCACAATGCTATTGTGTTACTGATGGCATATCCACGAGCTTGTCCCATCAGTTACTGGTGTAAAAGACTACTTCCATACACAGAAGACATGACAAAGACATTGTTTGTATACCTACTATAGAGAATTTGACGAAGCTCTCAAGTTGCATGGACATGAGCAATTTTACAACTCTTCTAATTATCCAAAACAAGTTCATACACACTTCACAAAGGGGTTTCAACCTTCACTTTAATAAAACATACACTTCTCATTCCCACCATGGACCCTACAAGTTTAGCAACAAAAGCAATACTTTCTAAACACACAAGAAGGCAGAGATAAACAGCAAACCTCCAGTATCTCATGCATCCTTCGCATGTTGAGCGCGGCCTCGCCTTCGAACTTGAGCCTCACAATCTCTGCCGTCTTCCACCTCTCATGAATCTTGTCCACAACAGCTTGAGTAACTCCACTGCCCCCAATTCTTGTCTTGTGCTTCTTCTCAAAAGTCAACCTGAGAAGTCTCTTCAATTCTGACTCGGGAAGGGTCAATTCCGCCAGAGAGGTCTTACTTCTCTTTCTTATGTCTTTCCTCTCTTCTAACTCTTCAGCCTCTGGCTTCTCCCACGGAAACCTCGCTTCCCCATCATCCCTTCCAAATCTTCCAAACCCTAATGGAGACTCTGGAGAAAACCCACCTCGTGCATTCGGCAACATTCCTTCTTCCACGTAAAATATATCCTCCACTGACCCTTTTTCTATCACTCTCTCCTTATTCTCAATCCCATCACTGGCGTATCCAATTTTCTTCAATTTTTCCACAATCCTATCCATAGTACTTTCACGGCTGTTACCACCACCCTCCTCGTCAGAGCTCGAAAAACCTGATTTTGACGCGTGCCCATTTCCGGAACCCTGGTAATCCAGAACCGCGCGTGGCGGTTTGGGACGGGAGTATTGGTTGGCAGGGTGGCTCCACCGTTTCAACCAATTGTTTTCGGAGGAAAATCTTTTGGCGGGATTGCAGCGAAAGATGATGAGTGATTTGGGACGGAGGAAAGTGGAATTGGGAGAGGGTGTGAGGGAGTGGCGGAAGAGAGAGTTGCAGAAGAACGGTGAAGAGTGAAATGAGTCGAAAAATGGTCGAGTGGGTACAACAGCCATAATCACATTGGTATTGGTGAAGGAAGATAAAGAAAATGATGATGTTGTTAGGTGTAATGGAAGTAGCTCCTTCTGCTTCTGCTCTGTTTGGGGTGTGTTGTGCTTCTTACTTACCTTGCGGTGCGGAAAAACATATCCATGCTGATTTTTGTTTGGCCAAAACGACGGTGGATAGGGGGCTGGATGGACTACTACTTCCCACTCACGAATCATCTTACACCGAACAATTTTATTTTATTTCTTGTTCTTTTTTGTTAAAATACTTTTTTGTTTCAATTTTTGTCAAGTTTTTTTAAATAAGTCTTAATTTTGGTTTTGTGTTCAAATAAGTCTCAATTTTTGTCAATTTTATTCAATTGAGTCATTTTTGCTAACACCGTTTAAATCATTAACGGCCATGAACAGTGACTACCACGTGTCACTTCGGGGTTTTTTTGAATTTTTCTTTTTTTTTTTTAATTTTTAAAAAAAAATTAAATTTTTTTAAAATTTCTTTTAAAATGTATACGTGTCAACCCAGGAGTGTGCCACGTGTCACTTCGTGGTTTTTTTGAA
>Ga0214543_1001813_pt1 | contig 41879 bp, 20 predicted proteins | sample CNSS2metaG_FD_160094 | JGI IMG/M metagenome (GOLD analysis project Ga0214543, IMG submission 160094) | Root nodule microbial communities from cowpea collected in UCLA plant growth center, Los Angeles, California, USA - CNSS2 | ecosystem: Host-associated > Plants > Roots > Nodule | place: USA...
AGATATATTTATATATATATATATATATATATATATATATATATATATATATATATATATATATATATATATATATATATATATTTAAAGTACAACAATAAATAGCAATTTTGTTTTAAAATTTTGTTTTAAAATTTTATGTAATAAAAAGTACTAATACTAAATTCGTAAGAAGTGAGAAAAAAAAAATGAAAGATCCTTATATCTTCTTAAATAGTCATGGAGGTTTCGATGTATCATTATCTACTTTCCTACCAGCGCATTTTCTACCGTGATCTTTACATGATGTTAAATCAAACCAAATTAATTTTTTCCTCCATATAAAATATGAGTTTTTTATATAAAATAATGAATAATTATGTTTGTCATAGCTAAGAAAGTGTGATTAAATACATGCCTTCTTAAATCGATAATGAAAACCAATATCTTAAATCGATAATCTAAGAGTTGGTAGAATATTAAATTGCGTTCCATCATACAATCTGTAAGTTGTTTTTTTCTCTGGATTTAGAATCTGAATATAAATTTTATATTTTGCAAAATATAAATTTATTTGTTTTGGAATGTACATTCTAATTATATTTTATATTTTATATTTTTATTATTCAATCTTTGAAATGTATTTTCTATTTTATTTTAAAAATGTAAAAATTGGATTGTAATTTTTTTTTTTTTCATTTCAAAACATCTGTCAATTATGTATTCCGAAACTTAAGGTGAAAATAGGATAAAATTATAATTTTATTTTAAAATTGAATAGAGGTAAAGAAGAAACTAGGATGTGTAGGAGGAAGTTACTTTATTGTGACACAAACACAATTTAAGGAATTTCTTAATGTATCTCGTAAATTTATGATGAATAGATGAAATCAACGTTTTTTTTTATATTATTTCTTCTTCATCTTGTTTTTGTTGAATATTATTCCATCTTCTTCCTTCAACCCCATCAATGTTCATTTCCTTCTCTTCAGCAAAAAAATATTTAGAATATATATTTTTATTTTATTTATTTTACATTCACAATGTATAATTTAATATGCATAAATATATTTTATAATGTATAATCAAAATATAAATATATTTCAGATATATATTTTGAAACATAAATATTTACAAATATTATATTTTGGAAAAGTATATAATTTTTAAATTTTGAATTATACATCTCGAAACAACTATAAATCGTATATTCCAAATCTTAATCTTGTTAAAAGATAAGGAGGATAAAATTAAAAGTTTTATATAATGATAGAATCATGAGAGTCTCTTCTATTTTCTCTTGTTAATGATTTATTGCTTAGTGTCCTTCTTTACATTTGTTTTCAGTAAGAGTTGTGACTCTTCTATCATACACTCCCATTCCTTCTAGAAAAGTATCATTCAATCTTTATCGTTTGTGTTCAGTTTATCTCTTTAACCCTCACATCTTTCACGTTTTCGTTCATCATGTTCACATGTCTTCCGCTGCTGTTTTAATCAATTCCTTCCCGCTAAGGTGCTTAAGCTGTTATTTAGCAAATTTAATATGACCTAACATATAATTTTTAATTTGTCAAAATTGCAACCTTTTTTTCTAAAGTGTAACTATTTATTATAATTATCATTAGAGTAAAACTTACAAAAGTTTAGTATGAGTTAAAAAATAATGACATAATAAATCTCTATTAAATAAAATTAAAACTAAGATGTGCTGGTTATTTATAACCAACCCTCAAAATACTTAGAAGCTTACAAAAATAAATGGTTGATAAAAATGGTTAAATACTTGCATGTGTTATTGTTAGAAGTGAGTTTTAATGTCTAACTCAACCCCAAATAACCGATTTGTAAGATTAGCACCTTACAAGTCAGTTTTGTGGGATTGAGTTAGACTTAAAGCCTAATTTTAACATGATATCAGAGTCATGGTTTAAAAAGTTAATCCTAACGAGATTTATTGGATATTCTATTCCACCCGCTATTGAGCCGCTAACGAACCACTCATTTCTAGACCTACGCACGATATACCTCGACGTGAGGGGTGTGTTGGAAGTTCCACGTTGACTAAAGATAAGGCAATTTCCTAGTTATAAGTGGAATGCAAATCTCACATTACAAGCCGATTTTATGGAATTGAATTATGCTTAAAGTCCAATTCTAACCGTTATTCTTATCTTAAACATACTACTTATAATAAAAAAAGTAAATAAACACATACCGTGTTTTCATTCAAATTAATATAAAAAATAATGTTTCTTCTCAAAATTAGAAGGAAATAATTTTTTATTATTTATTGATTATCATGAGGTCAACTAACCTATTTAAATATATAAATATGTAACATAACATTAGTATGAACGAAAGAAGAAAAAAAAAGTTGATCACTCAGGTTATTATTGATAGGAAAAGGAAGACGTTTATGTTTAGCTAACTCGCACAATTCACAATACATACTTCCTATATCTATGTTTTTAAATAGAGAAGGAAAGATATTTGTTATAATTTGAAATGGAGGATGCCTCATCCAATAGTGGTGAAGATGAATTTTTATTTGTCGATCATGGCAAATTTTATGACAAGAGAGTGACTTCTAGTAGAAAACTTGGGATTTTCTACGTAATAGTGATCATTCCATTCTTTAGCATGTTCAATCGTCCTCCCTAAGTCCTTGTCATGTAAAACACACATGTTGTTGTCAAATATAGCAATACAAGAGAGATCCTTTGTATGTTTTTGAATAGAAATAAGATTGGTGGATAATTTAGGAACAAGAAGGACATTTTTTAATATGAGGGATGGGCTTATGTGGATTTCTCCTTGTCCAAATGTTGTTATAAGTGTTCCATCGGCTATAAACAAAATTTTATTACTAGGGTGAGTAGATGGAAAAATATGGAGGAAGAGGTGTCATATGGTCTATGGCTCCTGAATCTAATATCCACAGAGTGTGGAAAGTTTGTATCTAAAACATTAAAGCTAAGAGAATGTGGAATCTTACCATAATGTATCACGACACGCATACTTATAAACTTGTTCATCTTACGCATAAAGGATCTTACTTTTTCTATCTCTTCATGATTCAGTTGCCCCATTTCTACATTATGCCCAATTACAAAGTTTATTTGTCCTTGGTCTCCCTTTTTTTGGTTATGAAATTTTTGGCTGCTCCATTCTCGATTTGGTGGTTTCCCATGTAGTTTTCAGCATTTCTCCTTTGTGTGACGTGGTTTCTTGTAATAAGTACACCACATTTCTTATTATTTATTTTCTCCCACTCTAAATTTGTTCTTCTTTCGATTAACTATTATTATTGCTCCCTCTCTTACCTTCATTGTAGTACTTTCAACAATAGGAATCTCCAACATCAGATTTCTTCTACTTTCCTTACTTCGAATAATGGCTATGACTTCATTCAAACTTTTCTTTGCCTATAATTTGAATATATACTTGATCTTATTCAAGACTTAGGCCAACCAAGAAATCATATCCACAGTCTTGCTCAATATACTCATTGAGTAGAACTGAATTCTCTTAACATTTTGCTTTTATCACATGATAATGATCCAATTCCATCCACGGGGACTTGAGCCGATTAGCATATTTTGTGACATATTTGTTGCCATGTTTAGCTCTCATAATTTTCATTTCACTTCATATATTTGGACACCATCCTTATCCTTTGAGTAGGTTTGTTCAACTGCTTCCCAAATTTCCTTGGCTAAGTTTAGAAACATACATGTGTCACTAATCTCAGGTATCATGTAATTCCAAAGCCATGTCATATTCATTGAATTTTTTTCTTCCCATTATCTCAACCTAGTCTTGTTTCATCAGGAGGATTTTCTATAAGATGGTTGTTGTTGCCTTTTAATATGGTTTGTGTAAGTTAGGACCACTTAATATAGTTATTTTTGTTCAATTTGTATGCAGAGTGAATATTATGCAATTCTCCATTCTTAGGGAATTTGTCACTTGAATTAGGGAATAACTCACCACCTCGGTCACAGAAGCAAGAATGATGGAATGAAAAGACAAAGTGTAGTAATGAAGACTGCAGAAAGACGATCGTAGATGCAGTGATGAAGATTGCGTGAAGATGCAGCGATGGAGGCTACGGTGACAAACAAAAGCAAAGATGAAGGTTGTACTTATGGATGATAATGTGGGCTTGGCCCGACGAGCAGGCCCACCAAAAATATGTTGGGTGGGTCAACATATTGAGCCCGTAGGCACGCCAAAACCCTGGTCCGCACAACCTAACACCTCTCACCCTAACTTGGTAACAGGTTAATGTTTTGATATTGTTTATTGAACTTGTTTTGATGGTTCATGGCTTGTTTTATTGGAATGTTATGATGTTGTTTATTGGACTTGTTTTGATGTTTTAGGACTTACTTTTTTTTAAAATGTTTTGATTCTCCAACTATTAAAATTATGATGTTCGAAATATTGTGGACTGTTTTGATTTGTTATATCGAATTGTTTTCATGTTCCAGGTTCGTTTTATTGGATTGTTTTGATGCTTAAAATATTAAAATTATAATGTCCAAGAATTTTTTTTAAGTAAGGATGTCCAAATATGTGGGCTAGCCCATATGCTTGCGAGCCCAAAAGTATGTGGGTTGGGCCATGTTTTCAAGCCCGTAACTTCTCTATGGGACAAGCCAACCCGGTCCACAATGTGTGAGCCTAATGCGGGTTAGGCCTAAATGGGTCGGACCGACCCACATTACTATCCCTAGTTGCAGTTAGGAATGTCAACGAGACGGGTAGTAGCTCTCCCGTACTCTACCCGCTGGATAAATATTCGTCTCGTACCCGTACCCATATCCGCACGGGTATCCATTATGCGGGTACTCACATATTTTCTTAATATCCACAGATATCCACGGGTACCTGTGAGTATTTATAAAAGAAAAATTTAATATTTAACAACAAATTTTAATCATAAATTCAATTCAAATAAAAATACAATGCATAACATTTATAAAGTTCAAATAAAATGCAAATAACTCATTTAAATAGTGTTGAATGACCATTTACCAATAAATGGAGATTTTTTAAAATCAATTGATAAAAAATAATACATTCAAAATCAATGTGTTAACGTTTTAATCATTTATTTATTTATTTTTTAATTTAAATTAGAGTATAGTAGGTACGGATATCCATGAGTACGGATATTATGATACTCGTACCCGTCTCGTTAACATGCGGGTATAAGAAAAATATTCGTATCCATTTTCAATATTCATTCTCTATCCGTTACGAATTTTATCTGTAAATACTTACAAATATATATTTTTTTGACATCTCTAATTGCGGTAAAAACAAAATAAAAACAACAATGAAGACTGACGGATGACAAAACGTAGGCAACAATGAAATCAAGATTGCACAATAATTATGACTCCAATTTAAGGTTTTGGGCTACCTCAGAAACTCCAAGAGGCTCTAACACCATCACAACATTTGAAGGAAATAATCTTTTATTTTTTATTAAATTATATATATATATATATATATATATATATATATATATATATATATATATATATATATATGTATATATAACAAAACATATCCTTAAAAATAAATTCCTATAATTATGAGATTTTATTCTTATAATGAATTTCCTAACATTAAAATAGAATCTCAAGTAATTAAACCCTAATAAATAAAAAATCTACGATTAATGTTGGCTAACGTAAGTAAGCGCTTGCTCCTTGACATCTCTTAAAAAAAATTCACCGAGCATCAAATTGTAGTTGTTGCAATAGTTAATAATTAACACACGAAAAAAAAAGGGATATGCAATATATGGATCGAGCCATGTGGCAGTGATAAATGGAAAACAGAATTATGGTGAAAAGGACAAAGATTTGGGGATGAGATGAGTTTGTGAAAACATGGCCCATCCATGCCTACATGGCCAAGCCTAACACACAAATCCAAATTCTCCATTTTACACTCTTTCAAAAACCACAACATATCTTCTTCACCTTCTTCATCTTCTTCATCAAAACCCAAACTCTTCATTACAAACACAATCACATCTCATTTCAATTCAATTAAATTCAGTTCCATGACCATGGCGTTAACGCTCTTGCTCCAACCCAATCTCTCCCACTTCAAATCCACCCTATTGCCTTCTCTTCCACGTCGCACCAACCTCGATAACTTCGCTCCAACACCAGACTCAAAACGCCGCCTTTCCACCGTAAAATGTCTCTCATCGCGCAATCCTCAAAACATGTCTAGTTCACAATCGGCGTGGGATGTTCTGTCGAGCACGCTGTCGAACACGTTGAAGGCGCTGAAGAAACCGGCAATAGCCGCGCTCTTGGTGGGGCTGTTATTAATGTACGATCCAAATTCTGCATTCGCGGCATCTGGAGGAAGAATGGGAGGAAGGTCGTTTTCTTCTTCCTCGTCTTCTTCTTCGTCGAGGAGTTATTCTGTGCCGAGGACTTCGGAGTCGAGGTCCTTCTATTCAACGCCGTATCACGCGCCTTCTCCGTTCGGTGGGGTTTATGTGGGGCCCGCCGTAGGGGTGGGAGTGGGTGCGGGTTCGAGTGCCTTTTTTATCTTAGCGGGGTTTATGGCCTTTGTTTTGGTTTCTGGCTTTCTTTCGGATCGCTCCGAGGATAGTGTGCTTACCGCTGCTGGCAAAACCACCGTGTTAAAGATTCAGGTTTGCCAAACTTAACATCTTTTAGTTTGCTTTACAATTTATCTTCCTTGTTTCCTGCTATTAGCTATGCGTCATGTTTTCGTATCCGTGTTGTGGTTTTGAGTCTGAAAGCTGAACAGCTGGGCTTACTTTTCTGAACCAAAGGTTTCACACTTTGTTGTTGTTTTTGATTGGGTTTAGAGGGCTTATTTGTTGGCGACTTGTTAGCTACCGATGTTACTGTGTTAGTTTATTCAGTATTGGTTCTGAAGTTCTTTTGTGAATTTGGATGGAGATGGTTTTCTTTTAGGTTGGGTTGGGGATGAGTTTGCGCAGGTTGGAGATGCATTTCTTCTGCTGAGATGAGACATGAAGCTTCTAAGTATGGGGTTAGGATTGGCACTCACTGTTGGTTTGGGTAGAAGGGCTTGGTCCATAGGGAGGGGTTCCTGCTTTGGCACAAAGCAGTGCTGCGAGGAAAAAAAAAAAGGGAAGCCTAGTAAGGCTAATAGTTGTTGAATGAAATTAGATGCATGTTAAGAATAATTCAAAAGGAAACAATAATAGGTTACCCGGACTATTGTTGGAGATGATGGTTGGAAATTATAAGTAAGTCCAAAAGAATACAGAGGGTCATAGCTGATATGTTACATTTTATGGCATAGGGAGGGGTTCCTGCTTTGGCACTTAGCAGTCCTGCGAGAAAAAAAAAAAGAAAAGAAAAAACCCTAGTAAGGCTAATAGTTGTTGAATAAAATTAGATGCATGTTAAGAATAATTCAAAAGGAAACAGTAATAGGTTACTCGGACTATTGTTGGAGATGATGGTTGGAAATTATAAGTAAGTCCAAAAGAATACAGAGGGTCATAGCTGATATGTTACATTTTATGGCCTATATGAAAGGAATGAAAGAGGGCAGTGTTCAAATCGGAACAAATTGACGCTCTAAGCTGTATAATGAAATGTGTTTGTATTGTAATGCACTGCATCCTTCAAGTTGCCGAGAGAGACAGGTGAAGGCTAATGCCTAACATATTATTGGTAAATTAATTTTGGGTGAGTGAAAGGGATACATTGAAGTAAGCTGTGAAGCTGTACCAAAAGTTGTGGGACTGAAGAACGCGTTGCAGATTACAGTTGATCAGTGAGTAAATAAATTAATTCACGTGTCTTCTGTCAGATATTGAGAAGTAAAATGTCCTGACGTTTATTAAAGAAAACATCTAAGAGGTAAAATATCATGAATTGGACAATCTAAAGAGAAAGCTTCAAATTGGGTAATTGGTTTTCTAGTTGTTTATGCTCTACCTGGAACTACCTCCCTGAATGTACCCTTCTTTGTGGATTGAATGAATTTGTTCTTTTGACCCATGATAATGAAAACACGGGCAACAGTTATCAAGTATGAAGACTTTGATGCAGATATTACTTCATTTTGTATTTTATTATTTATTATTTATTATTTATTACATATTAAGAAGGAATGTCACAAGCTGTTCAATTTAAGCCGCCTGACATGGGCCTTGGAAACAAGAGTTGTAGTTGTAGAAGGTAAATATGATAGAGGATAAAGGGAGATTCTCAAAGCATGGCCTATGGCTGCGTACCTGGCCTGGGATTATGGACAAGTCCCCATATTACTATTTCCAATATGGAAGACTACAGAAAGAGATTTTTCGTTCAGATTTTCACCATTTTTCTTTCAGTTTCTAGGTCTTTTTTCAGATTGTTCTTAGGGTAGTAGTACTTGCTGCCACTGAGTAAAATACCATGCTCAAGCTTCAATCATGGTCATGTTTTTCAGATAAATATATCCATGCCTCCCTTTTTAGTTTCTTTCCTGATTGATTGCTGCCATTAGTGTAAAGCCATGAACCATTTTTGCTACATGCTCTTCCAGTAAGTGGTTACTACTGTTATCTAAAGTTATGCTTTGTTACCATGTTTTCTCACTAATGCATATACTGTTAATTTAGATTTATGATCCAATGGTTCGGGTGCCAAGATTTGTTGCCATTTTAATTGGGTTAAAAGCCTTGTTTGTCAACTATTATTGTACAGCACAATCGTTTTCATTTTATTCATGGTTAAATCTTTGGTGAATGTCAAATGTTTAATGAAGGTGTTGTTATTTTAGGTTGGATTGTTGGGGATGGGTCGCACACTTCAAAGGGATCTGAATAGGATTGCAGAAGTTGCTGATACATCAACTCCAGAAGGGCTGCATTTTGTGTTGACAGGTGAAGTTGCTAAATATGCAATATTTCAGTCACTTGTTTATTGTATATTTTTCATTACATGTTTTTTCTTGTAAGGTTAGACAAATATGTGAACATGTTTATTATTTTCATATTTGCTATTTTTTGCAACAAGCAATGAAGGATTGAGAATTTATTTTGGTTAACTATAGTGCATTGTGATATTTGTGTTCTGGTTTTTGAGGGCTTCAACTTATAGAATTCACATAATCCTGGTAAAAGTATTCTATTGGGTGACATTCTGTCCACGGTACCAATAGAATATGTTTAATAAAAACGGAAATCCAGGAGAATAATGTCAGATGCATTGCATAATACTTCTAAGCCCCAAGGTCATATACAGCATAACACTTGGTTTCAAGCATTGCATGTATTCTTCAATTAATGTGTAAATATTAAGATTTTCATTACATTTCCATTCAGACTTTAGGATAAAGCTTTTAGATTTAATTTAATATTGTTAATAATCAGAAATAAATATTATACACTTAATGTATATTGATTTGATATTTGATTTTGAGGAAATTGAATATTCTCTAATCATGAGTTATTATATACAATAGTTCTGTATAAACCAATTGTGCAGTGTCACTTAGACACACTGTTTCAACATCATATATCCATGTCTTCCTTTTCATTTAACAAATATATACGCTTTTAGCATGGATACATCTAGTGAATGATATGTAGATCAAACCTATTGTTCAGGAAACAGAAATTCTTGAAATGGAATATTTACTTTAAATATCAAATTACTTACGACAGTTATAATAATGTAGCTTAAAGCAACTTGGCTTTGTAATCTACTTTCTTTTGTAATTTACTTTATTATTTGACTTTCTGCTACAGAGACAACCCTGGCTTTGCTTCGGCACCCTGATTACTGTATCTCAGCATATTCATCTGTAAGTGATTTTAGTCTTGAATCTAGAGTCTTCTAGAATTGCATGATACTATAGCAGACACAACAATTTAGGATTTGTTTGGATAAACTTCTTCATAAACACTTTTAGGATTATAAAAGAAAAAAATAAAATAAGTTTCTCCTTGTCAAAATAACTTATGCAAAATTGAAATTCTCTAAAAGATGAATTTTAAGTTGTATATAAGCTAATTTTAGCTTATGTAACAAATTATTTCACTTTTTGCTTTAAAATTTTTACGGAGAAGTTTATCCAAATGAACTCTTAGTGTTATTGTGTTGTTAAATCATGTTAATTTTTGTTGCTTAATACTGTGATAGATGAAATTGTGATACACCACATCCCACTTTAATATTCTCATTCTCAAATTTAAAAGCACATGCTTAGCAGTGTCCTTACTGGTTAAAGAATCATATGTAGAAAGTTTAGCATTTAATGTTACCAATGCATTGAAGTATAACTTTGAATAAATTTTGTATACTTAATGATTCCTTAAAGGATGTTAGCATAGGTCCCAAATTTAAAAGAAAGTATCGAAGTGGCTAGAGAGCTTAATTTAATGCTTTTAAATTGTGACCTTTTAGGCTGTGAAAATATAAGCTTTATGTTATAATATTTTTCTTTTTGTCCCCAAAATAATACTTTAACAAAAGCTATCGGTGAAGTTGATTATATACACTAGAATACAATATTTATTTAGTTTGGGATTTTGACCATCTATAAACAATCTTTCAAGAGTATATATAATTCCAATTATACTCTATGGGCGCATGTGTATACACTTTTTTATGATAATAAAAAATAATGAAATTATAATTATAAAAATAAGTATAAACAATTTTTATAATTTAATTACAGACAGTTTTTATTTATTTAGTAGATAATTTTTATTTATTTAATTTAGAAAAATAGTTAAATTTAAAAAAAGAAACGGTTAAAAAATCAGTTACATAAATAAAACGGTAACTTAAGAGGTAAAAGTGAAAAAAAAAGTGGACACCAAAAAGGAAAATCTTCTTTATATATAGTAGGTATAGATATTCACTTCCCCTAAAACATTTGCTGCTATAAAACTAACACATGTTTATTCTTAGGAAGAAATAGGGATGAACCGCAATTACCAGATTGAACACTGCAGTACATTGAGGGTCTGCCCCTTCCAATTATAATTTTCTCTAAAAATGAAAAGATTCCCTTTTCTCTAGTTTTCATTTTATTATACATGTGGCAACCTTCGATCATCGTAACTAAATAGTGGGTTATCTAACAATAACCCCCTCCTCAATCCCCTAAAACATTCACCTCAGCCTCGGTGAAGAGGACCATCTAAACGGCACAATCAGCTGTTAACATAATTACTCCAGGGTCACATTGAATTATAAAAATTGTCTTTCTCTTTTCATCTCAGTAAGAGATGCAATGACAGACAACTGTCTTTGTCATTTATTACTATGTAATCTCCACGACTATCAATTGAAAAATATAGCTGGGTTAAAGACTCGGTTGAGTTAATTCAAAACTCTTCTTATTTCTCATAACATTAGTTTCCCCTAGAAGCACAAAATGGAGTCATGGCCCAGCGTCTGGTGAATTGACACCTTTTGATTTTGCTCCATCCCTATAACTTCTTGAATAACATCAACAGTACTGCCAAACATAGCAACTGTACCGTACTACCTCTCCACTGTTGCTGCTGTACTAATTGGACTCTCATTCTGCTTCTGTATTTCGTCAAACTCATCTTACACGTCCCAACAAGAAAATAAAATAGGATGGGTTCTGTAAGTTCCTCATCTGGATTTCACCAGTAATGTGCCCAACAACCCTCAATCTCATATGAATTGCGCCCAGTCGTATACGAAACCCTCAAAACATTCTTTTTACCAAATTATGACAAAAATATCACCCACATTATTGTGGAGAATTCGCACCAAATTGCCATCACCTTGTTGTATGCAGCAGAAACTACTGATTGTTACTGGATTATCTAACATTGACACTTGTGTAGGTGGACATAAAGCGGGGTATTGAAGACGGGGAGAAACGTTTTAATCAACTTTCAATTGAAGAGCGGGGAAAGTTTGATGAAGAAACTCTGGTCAATGTCAATAATATAAAGAGACAAAGCACAAGAAGCCAGAGAGCGAATGGGTTCAGCAATGAATACATCGTGGTATGATTTTTGTTTTCCAGTAACTTCCTTATTTTATACTTTTAATAAGCTGTTTCCCTAAATGCATTTTTTGTCGTAAACAGAAAACAAATATATTACTAGAGTACAGAGGGTACTCTATCCCCAACAAACAGTACAATAATAGGAAACGGACAAATTCCAATTCGAACTAATTTCATACTAAGATTTCGGGCACCTAATTGGATTAAACACCACGTTTTTCAACTCCTGCATAGATTTTACTTCTCCATGTTTTAACTATACACTTACAATAACTTAAAGAGTAGCGATACATAATGAAATCCAATTATTACATATTAACTTGTGTTAGATATGAAGTTGGGGGGACTTCACCTTTGACTATTACATTTTAGACAAGTCTTACCTGTTTTAGCATCTTAGTTTAGTGTCACTATTGACATCCATATCTAGAAGAAAAACAATCGAAAACATGTTGAAAATATTTGGCCTATGGGGCCCTGATGTAAGACGGAAAATTATAAAATCAATCTGAATCAATGGAGAATCTTCTCATCTTTGTTACTCTTTCAAGACCCGTATTTCCATTCTGGTGGTTAGTAGCATAAGCACAATTGAATCTGTGACCTTTGTCTTAAAGAATTAAATTGTCTTTACATTTTTCTAATTGTAAGTGATGCATACCGAATAAATTTGGATTTTTATACTTTTTTCTTTCTCTTCTTGTTGTTTGGTTATATCGATTCAGTTTGTGTCACCCAGAGGTGGGTTCCTGCTTGATTCATAACTCTGATGTTTGTTGCTTCTTCGTAAATTGCATAGGTCAATACCCGTTTACTAAGCAGGCATATATCATCAATATCCTAAATTCAGTACGCATGTAACTAGAGTAAACTTTGTTAATCTGTTTTCAGTTTTTGTTTGGCTTGGAAAATTTTAAATCTAAGCCCTGAAAAACTGTTAGAGGGGATATAAAGGGACAAAAAAATCATGTAGATTTTATACTTTTTGTGTGAAATACGAGTTTTTGCTATCTCCAACTGGTTTGTTTGAGACCCTTATTCCTAAGGGTGTAAGTGTCTAACTCAACCTAGAACTCGTCCAATCCAACCAATGACATTTTTGAGTTGGGTTGGATCATGGAGAATTTTTAATGTAGCTAATTAGAATTAGAATTGGAATAGGCAATGAATTCATGAATTTTAAACCGATAAATCTAATCCAACACAACTATATAATAAAAATACTTCTTTCCTAAAAATTTACCGTACTTAAAAATTTCTGTTTTATCATGTAATATTGTTTATGCAATTGCTTAAGCATTGTCGTTGTCTTATGAAATTTTAATTTTTAATATATTTAAAATTTTTATTTTGTTTTTTTTTTTTTTTTTTTTGTCAAGTGACACTTTTTTTTTAAATGACATGATGATTCAATTAATTATATAATTGTGTTGAGTAAAAATTAGACCAAATTTGATCCAATCTCATAAGGGTGAAGACTGAAGTTCCATGAGGACAGTTCTTAAATTTTTTTTGTAATTCATGTTATCAGATAACAATCTTAGCAGCTGCTGAAGGAGAGCATAAACTTCCTACAGTCAATGGAAGTGGAAACTTGAAGGAGGCTTTACAGAAACTTGCATCCATTCCATCGAACAAATTATTGGTAAGATCAATGTTAGGCTGATAGTTCTTTGTAGCCATTGTTGGTTAAATGACATCACTGTGTGCTTTAACTACTTTCAGGCAGTTGAGGTGTTATGGACACCCCAGAATGAGAACGATACTCTCTCAGAACGAGAATTACTTGAAGATTACCCACTTTTGCGGCCATTGTAGATTGTGATGACATGCTTGCGTTCTTCTTCTGGCCTTCTACAGCTATGAACTGAAACTGTGTTGTCATCATCTTCAGGATTGAGATTGTCCTGCTACTACTCAATCTGCAAGGCAATTTTCAGCTCCAGACAATGTCAGTAATTACGTTGAATCGCTCACAAAGGTTTTACTATTAGATATTGATGAAATTAGTTGTAAAAATTACCAGTAGGATCTACTCTAAAGAGTGTATACAATATTATAGAGAATAATTCTATCACTGAAATCTGATATAGGTGCCCTTTCTGTTTAGAAATTGCTTTGCTTTTAAATTCTGTAAACTTTTCCACAATTGTTACGTGCAAGACAATATAAAAATACATTAGTTAAAAACGAAGTTTGGCAAGTTGTGATCATAGAATAGAATAAAACTTCAACGTTCAATGTATTATTATTATTTTGGTATTGCTGTAGACTTAATCCATTATCTAGTTGGATGAATTATTAGTTTTTGATCTCACTTATAGCTGTTTTATAATGGATTTCACTCATGACCGACACACCTCCTCAATCATGATTGTGGAGACATTTATTGACGCATTGCCAACATCTCATAAAATAAGAGTTTGTTTTATAATATATTATTTTTATACTATTATTTGATTTAAATCCATATGATTTTTCACGTAGTTATTAACTTAAAAATATTGTGAGTGTGGTGATGCTTTTCAATCGTGGATAAATTACATATCACTTTTCACATATCTTTTAAAGTGATTATTGAAAAGTAATAATCATTATGAATGTCAATTATTGAATGAAAAACAACGCGTTGTGATTAAATTCAGTAAAATGAATAGCATCCACAAAATCATAAATAAAACATACTAAAGAATAACACCAATGTCAATGAAAAGAAATCGTATATTTGTTTTTCAGTAATCTTTCATACTCTTTGATGATTTTTATAATTTTCTTTTTTTGCCATGATCTCATGATTTTGACTAATATTATCAGTCAGTCAACGGCTTATTATGTTCTGCTTTGTGATAATTGAATGCGTTCCACTTGAGTTTTCCCGCATCATGAGAGGGAGTCAAAAGTTGCAGGGTCAAAGTAAATATGGAAAGTATAAAAGAAATAAGGAAATTATAGTATTTTACAAATTAATGTTAGAAACTTTTAAATCTTAATAGTTAAATCTTGAGTTGTGATTTTTTATTTCTTAAAAAGTTTTAGTAGAGAAAATTTTCAGAGAAAAAATATTTTTAATGTAAATAGTAAATTACTTACTCTATTCCTTTTCGAGTGGTGGGATTTTTTATATTTATATTTTTATTTATCTATTATTTTAAAAAAAATCAATTATACCCCTTTTTTCACCTGAATTGAAAATGTGTCTACACACGTATAAACATATAAACAAATGCTAACTCGAATATATTTATTTTAGATTTAGAAAAAAAAAGTGTTTTCCGTATAAGTCAAAAAGCATATTGTTCCTAATCTTAACCCCAAAGAAAAATATTTATTATTAATATTTTAACTCTTAAACTAATAGGGCAATCAATAAAGTAATATAACTATTAATTGATTTTAAATTTTGTATGAAATATTATTTAATTATGCAAATTAGTAATGATCAAGCTAATTTTCAAAAAAGTGAGATTTCAATAGAAAATTTCAACATGAATGAGGTTACTTGATAAAAATAACCCCTAATATTTAACATTGTATCTAATTGTATAAATGTTTACATGTGATGGGAACATTTATATAGCGAAGAGAGTGTTTTTAATCTCTATCAAATCCAAAAATTGGTTGAATTAGTGACGATGATACTATAAATATGATTAGTCTCTGATTAGTAAATTTGAAAACACGACAAGACAAAAAAAAAACATATAGTTTTAGAGCAACAGTTATTTTACAAGATTTTTTATTAATAATATTTTTAATCAGGATCTTGCAAATATAAATTTCTTAAAATTAAATACCGCTATTTATAAAAACAACTCTCTATTTCAACGAAGTTATATTTACGAAATTCACGTTTATTAATAAAAAAACTCTCATTAGAAATATTCTAAATAATTAATTGGACTATGAAAACTATTTTTTAGTCATCCATCCTATTTTGAAAGATTTTCAAATTTTTTATTAGATTTTCAACATTAGTTATTTTAGTCCACAAATATATAATACTATAAATTCTTTTTGTTTTCTCTTATATGATAATTGAACAGTTTAATTTAAAATAAAAACAAAACGTTACTACTCCATTTCCAAAACTATACTAGCTGTTTTAGTTTAATGCACACATCTATTAAGAAATCATGAACTATTACATTTGTAGAGTAAAATACCCCTATTTAGTATATTAGTTTTGTAAAATTTACTTTTTAGTAGATATTGATAAGAGTACAATTGAACAAAAAAATATTATAAATGGTATCTTGAACTAGTAAAATGCTATAATTTCGGGGGGAAACCTAAATTGCTAAAACAACACAGTTTTAAAACAGATAAAGTTCTATAATTTATTTTCGATCATTAATCTAAGGGCAATTTTAAAATATATTACAATTAATTATAAAAAAAATTCAATGTTTTTAACTAAACAAACTTTTTCAATAGGATGAATTAGTTACAAATATTAATAGCTATAATTAGGTTTTATTTACTATCTAAGTTTGCAGTATTCTTTGTATGGGTATGTATGCTAACTTCATTTCATTGGTGTTAAGTATCTATCTATCAAAGTAACATTTTCTTACGAAAAAAAGAAGAAAATGATCCAAATAGAAAACCTGAAAAACAATTTTTTCGGTTCAATTAATTGTTTTACTTTTCAAAGCAGTGCATAAAGAAAAAAAGTTAATGTCAAAGAAAAAAGTTCAGAAACCATTTCATTAGCCAACCCCAGTGGGAACTCACACGCCAAATAGTATGAACAAACCAAACTCGAGAAAAAAAAAAAGTAACAAATAATTGATTGCAATGTCATTTGTCAAATGTAGCTTTAGTCCCTTCAACTTCATCCACATGAAAAATCAATCACGTTTCTCACTTCAAATACCAGTTTTAAACAAATGTGTATATAACGCAAGGAAAATGAGAGTAATTACAAGAAAACAAATAATACTCATTCAATTTATCCTCTTGTAATTTAGAAACCCCCATAAAATTGGTTGCAGCAATTGAACCTCTTTAAATTTGTATTGAAAGATATTGGGATATGATATATAAGCTCGATGTTTGGGAATGAACCAAATAAAGGGTAATTGACTAACAAATGGATAGTCACCAATTTGGGTTGAATTTCCACGCGCATTTAAGTTTAAGGGAGAATTTGACCCTGTTTTTGCACACTCAATTATTGTAGTCGCATATAGAAAAATAAAATACAAGCAATTCTAGTATTTGTTTTCATTAAAAGACTTCACAAAATTGCATAGACTTGACCAATTGCTATTAAACTCAGTATCCCCTCACCCAAAAAATCTGACATATTCTAAATATACGACACTGTAATGCATATCGACAAGTTTGTGTAAGAAAATGTTTTTGTATCTTTGTGGGGAAATTGAAATTCCAAGAAAAAAGTGGGGGTGTTGCCATCATATAGCCTCTAGAATTGTATATGTACATAATGCACAAAAGAATTCAAGGATTGTGTCATAAAATTTTATATATCCACAGCATCAACGGGAAGGGAAACTGTTCTGTATGGAGTGTCTCGAAGTGACCCTGTGTAAAAACTCTTAGCAGTAGCCATAATACCTTCTTTGTGAGAACACATCACCTCACAATTTTTTAGACTTTGCATGTCCAAATTGGAGTGGCTCTTTTGGATTAGAGAACGGTAACTGGAATCATAATCCCAGAAATTACACAAGGGTTTCAAGTGAATCCCATTTTTCACTCCATTTAATGTTTCTGTCAATGGTACCACAATGCCTTGTTCTGTTTTGTGGACTTTGTTCCTAGAATGTGAAGAAGATTTGGCTGCTGCACCAAAACTTTTATCCCTGAGATCCCTTGACTCCATTTGGTGTTTTGCTTTGAGCCATCTAAGTTCTTGTTGAACCTCTTTCTCATATTCACTCCCTGAGCCAGGACATAACAAACTGATAGCAGACAAATAATTCCCAGATAAACTTCGTGGAGGGTTTCCTGGATCATGTGCAAACTTGTTTCCCAAAACACCCTTTCCTTTGTCTTCTGCTAATACTGATTTATCTAACTGTTCATATTGCTCATCAGAATGGCTTTGATCAGACTCTACTGAACTCAGTTCACAACTTTCTTGATGATTCCATAGCTCCTGATACTGCTGGCACTCCAGTCGGTTCGATTCGATAGGCGTGACTGTATCCCCTCTAACATGATTGTCATACTCAGATGGGAAGGTTATCTCCTCGAACCGGCCATGCATCGAAGTACATCCATGCCTACAGCATTGAGGAAACTGAGAGTTCTTTCCAACTTGATTATGTGAATGAGAATCCATAATATTCCCACCAGAAGTATCATCAGACACACAATTGTTACAAAAGAAATTGTTTACAAAATGGTTAGTTTCTTCAATTCCTGGTCCTGGCTTCCATTCAGGTACCAAGGAAGCAATTTCCCCATCTATCATATCAGCTATGCTGGTAACATCCTGATCAGTGATGTCAAGTTCTGCTACCATTTCAGTTGCTACACTCAATGCTGTGTCCATCTCTATGTCAAATGGGAAATAAATATTTCGAATATGTCCTGCCATATAAATAAGTCAAATCATCAAACTTAAATTCCATCCTGAAATATACAAGTTATGGGGTGAAGTACCAGAACAATAAAGGCAACATTCCAACCTTCTTTGTCTGCAATTCTTAGTCTCAAGAAAATTCCACCATCATCTTTCTTCTTTCCCTTGATGCTTATGTCAACATCTTCTTCGGAGGCTTCATCATCATCATGGCACTTGAAAAGTTCAATTCCATTGGGTTCAATCTCAGCTGGATGAGAAATCCAGTCTCCTTCATATTCAAAGTAATTTGAGTGTTCAGTACTCATGTTGCTATAGCTCCGGTGAAGATTAAGATATGGCTGATGGATAAGAGAACCCTTGCCATCAAATGTTCCACTCTCCACAGGTCCCAAATCATACTCATAATCATCAATCTGAAGAAAAGGATCATCTAGAAGCTCCCTTGCAGAGAGCCTTAGGGACACTGTTGCCACACATTTCTCAACAAATTCACGCACTTCTGGATCCTTCACCTTATACAAGGCTTCTGGTTTCTTCCCCTGGAAATGTAAAATGCTGTTTATAGCTTGCCACTCCTGAAAAAATCGCTTATTTAAAGAGAGAGAAAGAGAGAAAGCAATCTTACAGAAATAACTTTCTTGTAGATTTGCGCTGGATGATTACATTCACTATAAGGATATTCAAATGTAACCATTTCTAACACACACATCCCAAAGGAATATATGTCCACTAATTCGTTATAGGATTCTTCATAAACTTCTGGTGCCATGAATTCAGGCGTTCCTGTGGAAATACATAAGTGACAGATAAAACTCTAATTAGAATTGCTGATCCTAAATCATCCCCTAACTATCTTAACAACACAAGCCAAAAATCACACGGTTTTATATGTTACTGCCATTTTTCAAAAGGTAGCATCCATGAACTGAACTAATCGCAAGTGGAGTTAGAATTGGTCAGGTTTTTCTTGTTAGGTTCTTATGTGACATGAAATAGACATACCTACACAATGAGCAGCATGAGACTTGCGCAGAATTGCTGCCAACCCAAGATCCCCAATCTTAACTTCCCCTTGGTTTCCATTGACAAAAATATTATCACATTTTAGATCTCTATGGATCACAGGTGGATCATGGCTATGAAGATAGTGAAGCCCTCTCAGGATCTGTCTACACCAATGCTTCACAGCCCTAATGTTAACTCTTTTGTGCTTTTGTCTATACCTATTGTGATGATTAAAATAAATAAAAGAATAAAATACAAGTTCTCAAAAAGCACAAAAAAAGGTTAAGGATCATATACACATGTAATGTAGAGAAATTTGAAAATAGAAGGAACTCACTGCCTAAGGGTGCCAGAAGTGAACATTTCAGTCACAAAGTTGATATTCCTATTAGCAGTATCCACCCAAGACGTGTAAAACTTCATTATGTTTTTGTGCTTCAGCGTCTTGAGAAGATGAATTTCACAGTAAAGCCTCTCGAGATCTTCGGGGCTCTGCAGAAAATCATACAACTTGACTTGGTTCCAAGCAACTTCAATCCCTTGATACTCATCAAATGCTCTATATCTGAATCAATCGAAAATCAAAATTAATGAACAAAATTTCAAATGCCCAGTTCAACAAAGCCAGAGAAAATTCAAAGAGGATCCTTGGACCAAACCAAACAACAACCAAAAATTTGGGAATTTGCGAAAGATGAGAAATGGGAGCAAAAGGGTTTGTCGGAAATATTCATACACTGTCTTTGAAGCTCCTTTGCCGAGGATTTCATTGTACTGCAACCAAAGAAAAAAGCGTGATGAAAAAGAGAAGGGATAATAAGAGAAGAAAAAACAGAAAGAAGAGAAGAAAGAGAGTATAGTTACTCTGCCGTATCTGCCAGTAGGATCAACTTCGGCGAACTCCGAAGAGGCAGAGGAATCTGTTTGAAGTTCGTTCATTTCTTATTCTTTATGATTTTCTCTAATTTCTTTCTCTCTTATCATCACATTTCTTCCCCTTCTTCCACACCACACCAGAGACTCAACAAAATTTTTCACCACTTTATCTCTCTACCAACCTATAATAACACTAACATATTTATTCACTTTAACATGGATTTTCTTTATTTTTTTAATACAACAATAATATATTCAACAACGATAAAAATAAAATATAATAAAAATAAACTACTCCATCACTAAAAAAAATAACTCTTAACCTACTAATTAATACTCATGTATTTACACTACAGTTACAATTTTCTTTCACCTGGTGTATATTCCATAAAAGAATAAGGGTAAATATTTTTAATAATTATTATTATTGAAGAGAGAGACATGACAGGAGAGAAACTATAGCGTACCATATGTTTGACGGTTTAGATTATGGAGCCACCCACCACGACAAGACATTATAAAATAAATAGCTTTTTCTTTTCTTTTTCTCTAAAATCCACGTCTATAAGATTTAACTTTATTTGACCCAACATTTTTTTTTTCTCAATCATAAAGTTTTCTTATCAAAATAGTGCACGTAATTATGTATTTAAGATTTTAATTATCACTTAAGGTATAGTTCGAATTCTTAATTTTTTTTCCTGACTAAATAATTAGGATTTCCTTTCATAAAATTTACCAGTTATGGAATTTATTTTATTTAATCTATTCCATAAAATATGAAGAAAGATAAACTTCAAAATAACGTTTTGAAAAAGATATATTCTTTAAGCAAATTGAAATAACTATTTATTCAATCGATTATCAATTAAAAGGAAATATTTATGTTAATTACAGCTATTTTTCCATGTCTGCTATATGTTAATTCACACAAAGTCAAAAACAAATATTTATACTTATAATTTTATGTTTGTCCTTTTTTTTAATTATATTATTCATCACATATTCTCTTACTAATAGAATTGGGTGTCACAAAGATAAACGTTTCATGATTTAATAAACTACAAGTTTTAAAACTTTTGCCGGTTACCGGATAAAGTGTGGGCGTTTTAACTGTGATTCAAATAATATTATATATTTTTGAAAGGAATATAATAAAATTATGTGCACATGTAATATCTCATTTAATTTAATTATATAAAACTGTTAAATAAAACATTATAAAATTGATGATTCAAGATAAATAGATAGATATATATATATATAAAATATATATATATATATATATATATATATATATATATATATATATATAAATTCAGACCAAATTATAGATAATAGGAATTTTTCAAAAATACCAACTCTTATATAAAATCACTAACTTTGCAGTATTGTTACCTTCTACCATAGGTACATTACTACCTATTCTTGATTTAGGTACATCACTCGATTTACTCATGTTAATTTGGTGATCATTGCAAAAGAGACAAATTATAATTGATTGTTTGAGATAAACTTGTGATGAACCTTATTTATGCTTATGATTTTGATTGTTATTTTTAATTGAGGTGAAGTTGTTGTGTGAGTATGTACGATGACGATGTTTAAGGATTCTTAAGCAAAATTTATTTTTGGTTGTAATTTTACTATATGCATTGATGTATGAGATTTAGTAAAGGGGTATCTTAATACTCAAATAATCATTCTCAATCAAATATAGTACAATAAATTATGTTATGAGAGTTATACGATAAAGACCACCAAAAATGCACGTTTCCAGTGAACTTTGATGTCAAGGATATGTACATAGATAATTGTGTTTAGAGTCATTTGTTGTTTGTGTGTGTTTGCGTGTACACGTGCTCAGCATCCTAAAGCTAAAATGCTCCAGCCTACAGTACAAAACAAGCGCTTAACGGTGCCTTGTCATTGTCATTCACTACAAAAATATTTGCAAAACACGGTGCTCAGTGGTACAATTTGGCACTCAATGCTCCCAAACCTGCACAATGAAGGTGGCACTTAGGCCAATCTGCTACCACTCAATGTTGTATTAGAAATCATAATTTTTGTGTAATGATTGAGGGAAATTGGATATGTCCAACTGATCAATTTGGTACCCCTCTTTTAGTATTTTGGTTCAAAACAATTTTTCATAACATAAAGTTTGTACCAAATCACTCAATTGTTCATATTTCAATTATCTCGTTCAAATGCCCAAACAATCGCAAACATTCAACATAAATTATCAACCAATTCATATAATATTAGATCAGTCACACAAACAAAACCACATTCATCAGAAATCAAATTCATTTTTAACATTCAATATCGCATAAACATGCAAATCATAAAAATTAGTAAAACTCACACAACACATATCCAAACTAATTTTCCTCACCTAATTAAGTAACTCACAAGACCCCGAACAACAAAACACTTTCTAACTTGCAAATATTCCTTTTCAAGTCCAAAAACAACATTAAAACTATTTGATCACACCAACAAAAACATTTATTAATAGAAATTAAGAAAAATCTCACAAAGTCACATGTGAGTAATGAAACCCCGCTTGCAATCCAGATGAAACAAAAAAGACGAGAAAATGACGAAAAATTAACTTATCCCAAACGAAAAAATTGATTGATTCATCTTAATAAGCTTATCGCAAAGAATAATTTTACGATCTCTCTGGTCTTCAAAAAGACAACAGACTGTGAGAAAACTTTGAAAAAAAAACTCTTAAAAAAGTTTATAAAGAAATGAGTTTTAGAAAGAAAAAAAAGTAAAAAGGTAAAAAAGAAAAAATAGAAGTAACCGAACGGCCAAAAGAATAAGAATGTGCTTGACAGTATGACATTTCTCTTTCAGTATTAAAAGTCACAATTTCAGTATTAAAAGTCACAAGCAAAAGTAATAATAATTGATGACAATGTTTTCACCCTTTCGGCTTAGCGCCATTTATTCACTAACAATAAATTAAATAACACATTTAAACTATAATTAATGCTCAGTTTGCTTTTGCTGAAGATGAAATAAACACATTGAATGAAAGAAAAAAAAATGAGAAAAAAAAGAGAAACGACTAAAAATACTAAATAAAAATAAAAAACATAAAGTAAGAACAATAAAACAATTATTTGTTTCCAGTAAAAGATTAACAGATTACAATTAAAGGCACTTTTTGTGAAAAGTTGTCATCAGCAGCATACTAAATGGACCTGGTTTTTCCCTAAAACATTAATATATATTAAAACAAAGTTGTAATATCTTAAATTTTAAGTATTACAAACAAATCATAAAAAAAAATATTAATATTAAGTTATATTATATGTGGTATGATTGTTACGATTATTGAAGAAGAAGTTGTGTGATGAGATTATTTGATGGGAAGGGAAGAGTAGGAAGTAACAGTGTGACGAAGGAAACAGGTAACGAATGAAAAGCTATAATGTGACAATCTGGCAATTTCGTATAAATCAAACACTAACAACACAAAGAAAAGGTATTGAGTTTTGTTTGGGTGAATGAAGAGGATCCAAGTGTAAAATGGAGATGTGTTTGGAGGTTGGGGTACATTGATTAGAGCCTAGAGGGCACAGCACATGCACACACACTTCGAATCCTATAGTATAGCTTTTCATCCCAATAAATATATTCAATAAATAATAAATTTTATTAAAATAGATTATAATTTATGTTTTAATTACGTTAAAAAGTAAATTTAATGTCTGATTTAATCTATACCAACTCAAAAAATATTATTGGACTTTACATATATGAAAAGCATTGATCTTTGATAAAGGTAGACACGAACAATTTATTTAAAAAATAACTGACGCGGTTTGTTAAAATATTAGTATAAATTAAGGTGCAGTGAACATGTAAATATATGTTTTTTTCATTTTACTACGTACACTTTATGTCGAATCACTATTTAACTTGAGTGTCAGAGTGCCTGAAGGTACTCTCATCCTAGAGTTTAGACGGCAAAAAAATCCAGAAAGAGACCGGATGGGAGAACAGGAAGAAGTTCGACACATAAGATTCTTAAAATTTGTTGGTTCTTTACTAAAATAGTATCGATCAGGTACATTAATGGATGAAAATGGTCTAAATATATTTTCAAATAGAAATTATGGTATTTATTTGTGTTCAGAGGAAATGAATTTTGTTTGAAGTTGGTTAATTGAAGCAAAGAGGTGCAGCACTGTGTTTGGAAAAAAGTACGTAGAAGAAATGAAAAGCTTATGAAAATGAAATTAAATACGGAAAGTGTACCCTAGAAGATGTGGTTTACAAGTCAGCCAAAGTCTCCAAACACGCCCCCACCTTCCATCAACGTGCTTTACTCCCACCTAACTTATCTCATTTATATCTCATCAACGTACTTTATTAATCTTCACTTTTCAAACCTACATGCTATTATCTTTTACTTACTTATAACTACATCAAACCTATGTTTGCATAAACTGGTTCGTTCATAAATTAGTTGTTTGTTAGTAACTTTATGCTAATAAAATAGCTTAATAGCTTTAAAATGTTTCGTAAAATTATAATAAATATAGTTATATAAAATAACATACTTAAAAGTTATATTTGCTTTTTATTTAAATTAGTTCATTTAAATAGTGTTAATTAAATTTATTTTTTTAATATGAAAAATAGTAATAGTTTTTTTTTTATTCATCAATTTAAATTACTGTTATATGAAGTATTTTTTTACAATTTTCATCAGGTATAACTTTCATATATCGTTATATGTTGAAACATTGATTTATTAAATTTGATATGTTACATTATTTTTAATTTTAATTAAATAAAAAGTTAAAAAATAACGTATAAAATATGAAAAACAGTATAATAATAAATACTAAAAATATTATAGTAATTAATTGTTTAGGTAAAATTAACAAAATTATAATAAGCAAAAAAAATAAGAACAATAGAAAAAATATTAAAATGTAAGGAATTATAATAGAAAAAAGATTAAATAGACTATAAATTATATCTAATTATAATAACTTATAGCCAAAAACTCTTAAATTAACTAATTAAATATATTACCAAATATTTCTATATTGGTCAAACTAATTTATAAGTTAGACAAACAATTTTGTAATAAACTTAGTTACGTTACTAAACATGTTTTAAGACTAAAAGACTTTATATTGATATATATATTTCATTAATCTTTTTGGATAATTCCTTTCCTATAAAAAGAATATAAAATTATTTATTGAAGATAATAACATAGAAAAGACAATAATATATTATGAATTCTAATTTTTTTACTTTTTGACGTAACTTAACGTAAGTCATTGATTAATGTACCGTTATATTCTTTTCGTAAAATATAAAGATAAGAGTAAAAAAATAGAAATCAAAATATAATTTTCGTACTGTATAATCCAAACCTATCCACAATCTTTAATATACATGAACTCTTATTTGCTACTAAACGTTAATTATGAAGTAAATTTGAATTATTAACGTGAGCTTAATTAAAATACTCAATTTTAATATAAAGCATGATCAAATATTATAATCATATTTAGAAAGTCTATTTATATAACCTCAACAAAAATTATCAATTATAAATAGATGGGAATTTTCGATATAAAACACTAATCCTGAATTATGAAACTTAAAAAAAAAAATTCTAAACTCTAGTAAAACATTTGCAAAGTTTGTGTTTTCTTTATTATATCCCGAGACTAAAAGAATATATTTATATATCTTTGTAGTTTATTGACTGGGTGTTTGTAATTCAAATTTTGCTATGTCTCAATATTCGATATTGAAAAAATGGTATCTTTTGGTAATTATTCATTGACCGAATATTTTTTACGATAGATGTATATAACAGTGAATCTTTGTAGTCTATACCTTACAACAATTTTGACATATGTGTTTAATTATTTTAAACATTTTTCTTTTAATATTATTTTAAAATTAAATGTTCTTTGTCCTTACAATTTAGAATTCGTCTTTTGTTTTAAATTTATACAAAATATATATATATATATATATATATATATATATATATATATATAACTATATATAAAAGAGAATTTCCTCTTTTGTGTCCACATTTCATAATTCCAACTTTATCCTTTATAATTTAATTATTTATTAAATCTTTAAAAATTAACGGTTATTAAATTTTATAAAACTATTTACTTATCTCCTTTTTTTTTCTCCTACTATTCATCAACAGTTATTTTTTTCATATTTTCTCCATACATTTTACTTTATTTTTTATAAATATACATTTATTTTGTTTATTAACTTAACAACATTACAATATCATTAATTATTAATATAATTCAAAAAATGCGTACACACGATAACGTTTGTGTTTACGCTAGTGTATATATATATATATATATATATATATATATATATATATATATATATATATATATATATATTATGGCGTTTTAAGTTTTTAGTCAATTATACCAATTGACAAATTAAAGCTCAAATATTATCTTATAACATCATTTAACAAGTCAAAAATAATTGACATCAATAAATTAAAATAATTATGGGTGTATTTGGTTCAATGTTGGAGAATTATTTCAGCTAAATCAATTCTCTAATGTATAAACAAGAATTAGTTATTTCTTATTCAACTTGAATTTTTTACTCTTTAATTGATTTTGGAAACCAAACACGTACCGATTTTAAGTTAGAAAATCAATTCCAATCAATTTTACATCGCAAAACTAAACACATATTATATTTGTTTATCTTTTAAATTTAAGAATAAAATTGATCAAAATTTAGTGTAAGAATCAATTTTAATTTTTCATCTAAATTTAGGACTAAAATATATTTTATATATATTTTTTAAAATTTTTAAGCTTTTGAGTATTTTTGACCGTTTTGGAAACTTCTTTCCGCCTAAAGCAGCAAAGGGAGGTGAGAGGTGCATTTAAAGCAGGAAAGGAAAGGTACGAACGTAGTACGTTAGGTTATCTCCACTCCAAAAACCATGCACACATTGTAATTCCTAATTCCCTGTTTGGCCTTCCCAATTGCAAAAAGCCAAACAAAAAGAAAGCGTTAGGCATCTATCTAATTTTAACGATTGCGACAACACCAAAACCGAACCACCTAAGCTTGCTTTTAATTTTTTCGGAACATCTCATTTATTCGGTGCTTTACATTGTGGAACGCTCATTACGCATCACGTTTCACCATTTTTTCTCCAAAAACTTTTTTCTTGGGCTAGTGGCTACCTTTTTAATCATTATTATTGGGCTAAAGATAAGGATGCAACTTTCTTTTTTTTCTTATGGATATGATCTTTGGGACGTAGTGCCTTTCTTTATTCCCACGTACAAACATGCCCCTTTTTAGTATTCAACTCAAGTATCCTCTTTTAATCAGTGACGCATCATCGTGCTTCCCAACAAAGTCCTCTTCAATTCAAACATCTCCACCAATCTCTTACATGGATTTCTAAATTAATGTTAAATCAAAGAAGGACGCACCAATATGTTACAACTTCTAGAAGTTAGTACTGTGTGTACCAACAAAAGCGTTTTTTTTTTTAATCCTTCAAAAGTTCTCTACAAGGAAAAGAAAAATAAAGAAAGATTCTGCGACCTGCTCGTGTGCCCTAACATTATGTATTACTATAAACATATAAAGTTTAATCTGATAATGGATGCAATTGAATATAGATATTGTTTATTGGACTCTTCAGGTGTCTGTCATAGTGGAGCAACAAAAATGTGATAGGCAAACCCCATATGTTTCTTTCTACACCCCCGTACTGAAGAAACTTTGTATTTTATAATTTTTTTTAGATTTTGCAATCTACAATTAAAAAATAAAAAATGAATTTCAATTGTATATTTCAAAATAAATAAAAAAATAGTTGCAAAAATAAATCTTTTCAATTGTATAAGTAGAAAGTCATTTGGTTTTTGGATTACAGTTATTTTTGTTTTCTAAATTGTGCACTTAAGAATTCCTTTTCCAAGGAAAAAAAATGTGTTTACTTCCGAATTCTACGATTTAAAAGGGGCAAAATTTAAATTTTCTCAATGCGAGAAATTGATGGAAGTACAATAAGAAGCAGCCATTAATCAATATACTGGCCCGTGATTTTGGGCTTGTAAGTTTACAGGGATATCTTTGTTTTTCAAGGCCCAACATTACACATCATTTGTGTGTGCCGGAAGCTCTTAGCAAGTTAGCATTTTTTATTTTATTTTTACGTTTTTAAAGTTATTGAAGTATAAATAGCATTTTAGTTATAGAAGATAAATGCTTATTTATACAATTAAAACTTACATAAATTTGATATATAAATTAGATAAGCTTCAAACAACGTTTTAGTCCCTATAAAAACACGATTTAGTTTTAACGTTGCCGAAGAAAACTCACTGTCCATGCTTGTGTCGTAGGTTAGTACTTAGGAGTCTCTACATATTCTGGGTTTCGGTACTGATCCCAATATTATTGTTGCTTGAAAATTTTCAATACTGAATTGCATTAGCCTGTCCTTCACTTTCTTGATTCATTTGCGATTTCAACTGATAGCACTCGAACCCAAATTTTGTTGGTTCAATTAAATTGAAGTATGATTGTTTCGCACACCATGCGAGCTAAATATGTTCTCAAATTTCGTAGATGGATGTGTTATGAGGCCAAACGATGAAATTGCCAGCATAGGATTATTGAATGATGTCTTACACAGATAGAAGGATGGTAGACATTGATGAAACAGAGTACAGAGAGGAGTTTATGAACGAATATGATACAAGGCACACGAAATTGAAGAGATTAAGAAACCGTAGAGTTCGTTAAACCTAATTCCTTATCGATAGCTTTTTTGGCAGTGTCAAGATCCTCATCGAAAAACATATCCCAATGCCCATCCCATTTGATGAAAAACTCAGTATCTTCATAGTACTTAACCCTATGCACATCGCCTGCGGGAGTGAACAAGTAATCCCCAACCGTCAGATCGTATTTCTCTTCCTTCGTCAGATTCCAAACGCTCTTCTTCCCTTCCAACACCACCAAATCGTGTCCGAACGTGTGGTGGTGCGCGGGCTCCACGCTCCCGGCCTTGAACCTCACGAACGCTGACGTCGGAGTCTCCCTCACGATCTTCATCGAACCGCCCGGAATCAACTCGATCGGATTCAGTTCCCGGTTCTTCACCAGACAGCACACTGCGCACGTGTCGAACGCTCCTTCTTTTCCGATCTCCGGCATCTCCACGAGCGAGTGGTCTAGAAACGTCTGGATCTCCCGCGGCCAGGGCTCGCCCTCGTTGGCGGGACACGCGGACTTAAACGGCGTGTTCAGCCACGCGTCCAGGATCTCGATTGCGGCTTCCGGCGAGGTGTACTTGCCGGAGACGGCGAGTACGTTGGAGTTGTTGATGGAGCGGGCGTTGACGGCGTCGGAAGGGGTGAGGCAGGTGGCCGCGTAGACGCCGGGGAATTTGTTGGCGAAGATAGAGACGCCGGCGCCTGTGCCGCAGGCGACGAGGCCGCGGACGGCGGAGGATTGGGAGACTCGGCGGCCGACCTCGGCTCCGGCGGAGTAGTAGGAAGAGGTTCCGAGATCCTCGACTTCTATGCTGAGGGAGCGGAGGTGAGCGACGAGGGCGTCTTTGAGAGGAGCACCGAAATCATCGGCGGCGGCGATGATTTTGACGGGGCGCGTGGGTTCTGCTGCCATGGCGATTATCGGATTGAAGGATTCTTCAGTTGAGTTCACTCACTTCACTTGCACAAACTCTCACCTGAGACCCAGGTACAATGAATCTGCTCCCTTATCCCTTATTGATTGCTCTAATTAATCAAGGATTTCAAGAATTTCTATCTTTTCCCTCAATAATTTATGGCCCAACTTTTTTTAAAAGGCAGGCCCTTGGGCCCAACTAAAAGCCGAACTCTTAAAGCCCATGTTTTTTTAATGATGCCGTGTTCAGACATTATGCTATGCTTGATTTGTACGGATTAAGGCAAGGGAAACAAAAAAGTGAAGAAAAAGAAAAGTAAAGTTTGTAATAGACTTGTTTTAATGTAATAAAAAATTAAATTAATTAAGTAGTATAATAAGTTAAAAGTATCTTTAGTTCAATTTTAATGAAAATGAGTATAAATTAAAATTGAGAGATTAATTAATAATATTGGATATAATATTTAAATTTATTTTGCTAGAAACATTTCACAAAATTACATATTGAAGACATAATTAAATTCATATTCAATCAAAATTAACTTCATTTCAATTAAAATTAAAAATTTCAGAGTGATTAAAATTCCAAGATGAGTTTAAATCATCATTACAATTATTTGCACTAAGATATTTTTATTTATTACTTTTTTTATTAAATTTCATTTCAGATTTAAAAATATATTAAATAGAAAATTGCATAAACTCAATAACATTAAAATTGAATATGTACATGCATAATTAGTTATGATTACGTCTCATTCAGTAATTATTATGATTGAAAATTAGTAATAACATTCAATAATTCATACATAATTCTTGATTGCATAAAATTACGCGTCTGCTTTCTACTTTTACATGATTGAGACATAATCAATCAATTATGTTATTTCTTTTACATAAGTGAATTTTATACATAATTAAGGCATAATCAATCAATTATGTGTCTTCTCTTACATAGGTGAATTTTATAAATTACGGTTTCAATGTAAAGACAATCACTTCCAATTTACAAATTTAAAAATTCATGACCGTATTCAAGATTGTAACATAAAAGTTACCTGAAAACTTTATTATAAAGTGCTAATGAAACCACTAACTCTTCGTTATCTTACATTTTTGCCACTCTTATTTGTTTCTTATTTAATGTCTTGTAATTTTTTTTTATTTAAACATTGTAAATTAAATAAACATTTTAAGCATAAAGTAAAAACTGTAATTAAATTAAACTGTAGTATTATCGAGACAAAAATTATTTTTCAAAAAATAATAACATTTAAGAATCTCCATCACACTTTGTAGTTGTTCAAATCAATCCCAAATTGATGAATCTATACACTTTTTTTTACACTTCTCTTTTCATACAAAAAGTACTTCAGTTGAAAAAAAATACATTATATATATATATATATATATATATATATACATGCAATTTTTTTAAAATTTATTATCAATATTAACAGTATAATAAAAAGAAAATAAAAACAAATTAGAAGAAGCTAAGAGATAAACAAAAAGGAAAAAAATATTTCAAACTTCATACAATTTCAATAACACTTTTTGAATGGTGCAACCTATTTAATACAAGGTGGAGATGCTCTTAAATATGTTTTATTATTGAGAGAAAGTTATGATAAGAAGTGAAATTAGCAATATTCAGCAAGAAAACTTGCATGAATTTTACTCATAAACAATGCATTAAAATTGATTATATAAATAATATATCTGAATGATTGAAACATTTAAAAAATAGTGTGGACGCAGAATGTTCTAAAGCTGCAAGCATTTTATTATTGCACACAGCCTAGAATACGTTATCTCACTTTAGCTGGTGAAGGTTCTCAATTGAAGTGCGAAGAAGAATTTTCAGGTGCCAAAAAGTAAAAATTGTAGCAATTGATTATTACGTATATCACGAGCTGGCCCATTTCACCTCGTACAATTTATGCGGACTGTAATCATTGGCTCGTCTCGCACATTACTTGGCCCGTGATTTGGTCTGCTTTTTTAAGAAAAAAATAATTATGATAAAACTTTTGATGTCTAAAAATTGGAAAATTTTTAAAAATTTACAAAATTAAGTAAAGACTTTGGAGAGTTAGATGATAAATTGATAATTCAACATTTTCATCGTATTCATACAAAAATTTAGAATGTTAATGTATGAGTACATACAAAAAGTAACTAAAATATACAAATTCAAATTTTTTTTATGCAGCTTGCGAACCGAACTGTGCAGACCACAAACTTATACGGACTAAACTACTACAAGTCTACGGATTTACTATCCTGATCTGCCCCATATTTCTTTCACAAACTTATGGACGAGTCCAACGAACTAGTTACATATTGTCATCCCTCATCCCTCTCTAAGAATGATGATGTTGCAGAGAATCTCTCATATGTTATCAGAAAGAAAGGGTTACCTCTATCATGATTAACAGGAATGAGTTTCTGACAGTGCTGCGAGCTGGATTGGTATTAAATAAAGGAAGGTCTTCTATATTTGAGTCATAAGTCGTAGTATGACTTTTGAATATTAATGAAGTGTCTCATAAGTCACAAAGCCAACCTATTCCAAGGGATAACCCAAGCAATTAATTGACGCCAACAACATATTCAATCACAAATATTTAATACACTGATTCGATTAATAATTATTGAATGATTAATAGTAATAGTAGATATGAGAAACTAGTGAGTTAATGGACATGAATGAGTATTATAAAATGTAATTCAAAGGCATTTGCCATAAAAATTATTTTCATTTTATATGTTCTTTAAAATTTGTGGGATTAAAATTACTTTTAAACATGAAAATTGTTTTAAGACTTATATTTTGTGGTGTAAAATTTATTTGAATCTATCTTTTTTTTTTGGCATTAATATTTTATTATATAACTTTGTTTAACTTACACATTAAAATCAAATTTCATTTGAGTTTATTTTTAGATAATTATATTTAATTTTTTCAAAATAATCTCACTAATATCTACAAACGCGTAAAAAATATATAAAACTAAAAAATCTCAAATATTTTTATTCTGGTAAGTAAGTTGCATGACTTATTCTTTTTGACATACATAATGCGCGTAAGTACGAGACTCGTGTCCCCCACGACCCGTATTCATTAGATGTGTTTTTTTTCATCATAATCTATCTACCTAGTATATGGATCAATGATTACTAAACTTTCACATTTATTCTAAAGTTTAGTATTGCACACTTTACTCTCACTATTTTATTTTTTAATTTTTCTTATAAACATAAAAATTAATCTTTTTAATAACTATTTGAAAGAAAAAAAAATGAGTGTCTTTTTAATAACTAACACCCGATTATTGGATCCATATACTTTAAATCCATTATGGAATATCTTATCCATCTCTAAAAATCAAATCGGATTCCGAACAACCAAGGTGGTACGATAAATGAAATATCTTTAAAAATACTCGTAAACCAGGTGCAATTAATGTCGGAAAAAAAAAACATTTTCTTATTCTAAATTAATCTACAATGTAACTTTTGAAATAAACCCTCTGGAGCAAATTATTTTGAAATCATAACATGTAAAATAACCATCCAAAAATCACAAGCATTTTATCAAGGTGAACGGAAGAACACGATTATTTCTGATTATGGATAAAAGACAGTAACCGGAAGCAGCAAGAATGTACAAGAGAGAAAGAATAGATACATATATATGAACAAAATAATCGAAATCCAATCTCTGTAAAAGGTTGAAATCCCTTGAAAGAATGAAGAGAATAAGAATCAATTTACGGTCCAAGCATAAAGCAACAGAGAGAAACCAGTGGCATTGCTGCCACAAGACTTGGTCGATGAAGAACACGAAGACCTCCCACACTCGCTACTCTCCTCTGCCCACTGCAACACGCTCGAAACGGAAACGCTTTTCTTTATCAACTTTTTTTCCGCCACCGCCATTTCCGGCCACACCGCACCGTCCCCCACTTGAAACACAAAAACACCGTGACCGTTGTTGCTCTTATCGCCGTCGTCGTTAACCACCCAACTCAGCACGTCCCAATAAAACTCCACTTCGACTCCGTCGATGAATATTTTCTCGTACCCTCGGAACTTCCACGCCAACCGTTTCACCACCAGCCGCGTCTCGCCGTCCACTTTCACGCGCATCGCACCCCCGCCGCCGCCGCACTCGATCTCTATCACGTGCTTGGACCCCATGAACACCGCGCGCGACACGTAGCATCTGCTTCCGAACACGTGCTCTCTCCGCGACAGCAGAACCGGCTCAACAACAAGGTTGTCGCTGCCGCTGCCGCCCCCGGCCTCGAGCTTCTTGTGCCGCCGCGTTAGATCGCGGAGAAGATCGCCGAGGAAAAATTGGAGCTTGCCGTTGTGGGTGATCGCAAGGTAGAACCGCGATTCGGGTTCGGCGGAGTTTTGTGCGAACTCAGCGCGCGTGAAGTTCCAGTGGAGCTTGATTTTGCGGTGGCGTATGGATTTTGAACCGTGGCGTGTGAAGAAGGAGAGCATTGTTGAAGAGTTGAGAGGAATTGTGACGGAAAAGGTATCTGCGGCGGAAACGGTTAAAGAGTGAGAGAAAAGGGTTTTGGACCAACTGAGAGTGAGATAAGTGGGGGAGTTGCATAGTAGAGTTTGGTATATGCATGTTACCACATTCTGAGGTACTTGTTGGGAACAGTAACTGCTTCTTGAAGAAGAAGAAGAAGGGGTGTTTGGTATAGGTTGTCTGAAACTGAAACAACCTGCGATCATGTTGTTCGATTTCTTCTACACTCCGACCATAACCATAAATGTGCGTTCTTTTGTTTTTTTGCTATGTGAATGAAAGAAATGAAGAAAGGGGAAGTATTAATAGAAGTTTAATTTTTAGGTAAGGGGTTGAAAAAAGTGTGGTGCATAAAGCATGGTTTTAATGATGAGAACAGAGGGGTTGTTTGGTTAGAATGATGAAGGGCAATTGCAGTGAGTTTTGATTGGGTCATGTTTTTGTTCCTTGAATTGCGCCTTTGACAGGGCAAGGCATAGGAAGAGTGGGTTCTTTATCATGTGCCACTGAGCTGGGTTGCACTCACATTTTCCAACTCATCAAACTCACAATCATTTTCTTACATCACAATTTTCCCTTTTCTGAATTCATATATTGTGTCAATCATCCCAAAAGCTACTTGTTATTTTAGTATGTAAAATATTCTCACTCTGTTTAATCAATATTCACCAATTTTACCATTTTAATGCATGCATATATTATTAGTTTTTGAACTTACAATTTTAATTGGGTAAATTGAACATTTTTTACCTAATTTTTTTATGTTACAGTATGTGTGCTAATTCTTGTTTTCTCCCAATATGTTTTCAACCACAGAAGTATGCAGATTTTGAACGTTGTGAGATGTTAAGAAAATGTGTATCGTTGGGGTCCATCAAACAACGGTTAACTGAGGGTACACAGTTATCCGTACCGATACAATTTCAGCTGTTAGATAAAGATCTGACTGTTCACAATTTTCTGATTTCACTGTTGCGCTATTTTCCGTAATTGCACCAAATCCAAACCCACGATAAGTCAGAAACCAATGCTCACAATTCACTGTCTTTGTACTTGCAATGGAATTATGAAAAGATAAATTGTTTTTTTTTTTGTTAAATGTCTCTTAAAAAAATAAAGGAAAACAAAAAACTTATTTACCATGTTTCAAATTTTACATTATTATATGTTTATCATTTTTTAAATGAAATTCTACACGAAGATATGATAAAGTTGGAATAAATTACGAGACAAGTCATGAGTTTAACTTTTTAAAAAAATATAAAATTCATTTGATCAATTTAAAAGATAAAATGTGAGATTATAAGTTCAACTTATTTTGTTAACTTAACATTGTCGGTAATATTTTATTTTGTCAAACAAAATTGTATATAATTTTAAGAAAGAGAGCAAGAATAAAATAATTATGAAAGATTTTGTTAGTCTCGTTTATAGATATCTAACCCCTTAAAATTTATTATTAAAAGAAAAGTGGAATTAATAACACTACAAATAAGTAAATTTTGAAGTTTTCTCTTACTCTCTCAGTTTTTGTGTTATTTTTTTTCGTGCATTGTCTGAATTTTTCATGTTTGTCTAAGGTTTTTGATTGACTTTTCAAACTCTGATAACATGTAAATCACATATGTCTCTACAAAATCTTACAAAAGTACAAGAGAATTGTACACAAAAAAAAATATAGTTTTTATATTTCTTTTTTCTCATGATTTTTTTTTGTGCTTTTCATCTTTATGTCTTTTAATACATGCTATTTTCTTAACTATTATATTTTTAATGGGTGTTTTTATCTATTTATCATAGATTCTTTGTGTTTTTAAGAATTCAATGCGTTTATAACTTTCTTTATTGTTAGATATATCACAAAGAATCACTTAGTTGTATAAATTACTTTTAAAGTACAAATTTCATAATCTAGAATAAAAATTTATTAAATATTGTAATTATTGAAATAATTTAGATTATGATGTACAAAATATGAGGTGAGTTAATATTATTATGTCTACAAAATGGTGAGAAGAGATTAAGAATGAGTGAAACTTTAATGGTATTAATGGTATAAAGTAGTCAAAAGATTAGAATTTTCATAAATAAAAATGTAGAAAAACATTCAACCACAATATTCAATCACTGATTTGAGTTATTCCAGCGAATTATACTTACTGTAATCAATTTATTCCATTTTAAGATGATTATATATTAGAAATTTCATACAAAAAATATAGAAACAAATTTTAAAAACATTCAACCACAGTATTCAATCATTGATTTGAGTTAATCCAGCAAATACTTTATTGTAATAAATTTATTCCATTTTAAGATGGTTACATTTGAAATGTTTAAAGAATTGATAATTTTTTAAAAATTATTAAAGTTTAACCTAAATAAACATTTAAAAAGTTTAACGAGAACACATGAAATGTTTAAAGAATTACATAAATATTTCTTTCGTTTATTCTTACTCTGAAACAGTAATTGATTTTAAAAAAATACTAAAAATATTTATTTGAAGTAGGAATAAATTTATATCTGGAGAAATGTTTGTTATTTTGACCCATATTTTTTTTATAAATAGTTAATAGTTAACATATTTTTATAAACAAAATACAAACACATTTGTCAAAATTGTATTCATCAGTATATTTGTCTTAATAATTTTTATAATATTTGTACGTAAAGATTTACTTATCATTACAAATGAGTGGTCGTGTTTTATTAATTATACAGGTCAAATAAAAAAATAATACGTATAATATTAGTATATTTTTTTAATACAAATTTTTCTTAGATTTAGATTTGAATGATAATGCATGGATACTGTAAAAGTATTATATTACCATCTAATTAAATTTATATTTAATATGACTTTTAAGATCGTTATTATAATTATCGAGAAAACCATCATGCATGAGAATACATAATTTATTTGTCTTATCTTTACTCTCAATATCATTAAAATTTTACTTCCTATTAATTCAACTGTTAAATTTTTCTTAAATGTCAATATCAATTTCGTAAAATAATAATTATTTTGACTTAAATCTATTTAAATTATAATTAAAAGGGTTGGTGATTAAAAAATATCACAATTACATTATTAAATTTATATAAAAAAAATTAAGTTATAAATAATAGATTAAAATGTTGAGTTAATAAATAATTTCTAATTAAATTCAAAATTGATTTTGAATTGCACCAACACGCCACTAGTCCGAGCAGAATCATGCTTAAGTATATTTGGCGTTATAAATGAAGAAAAAAGTGAGTGTTTGAAAAAAAATCAAAAAAGTTATTAATCTAAAATTCCTTGACAAAAAATATTGAATTTATTTCAAGTATATTGATAGTATAAATGAACGTTAATCTTTTTATTGAATGATAAATTAACCTTTTTTATAACAAACATATATTTGATGATAATATCACTTCATGAAAATTAAATTAAAAAATTTTTGTTTTATTCCTTCAACTAAAAGTTTTAAATTATAATTTTTAATTCTACATTTATTTATTATTGCTGTTATGGCTAGCTTACGTAAACAAAATAATCAAGTGATTTTCGTTAACAAAGGAAAGAATAATGTAATATTCAAAAGTGTTAGTAAATGTTTTAATAAACCTTTAAAATATTCGAGATAGGATGATTTCTAAGACAGAGCATATTAACACGTAATCCATATTCTAGTTCGTGGGTGAGATGGTGCTTGCATTTCCACCACGTTTGTGGGTCCATGTCCTATGAACAGTTATAACAATTAATTTTTACTTATATATCTGTTATTAAAATTATAACATAATTGACATGACATGCATTATATGAGAAAATCAATAATATTTTAAAATGCTATTCAAATAGAATCTAATTAAAATAAAAGGTTTAAATTTTGTGCAATATCACCCACAAATGGCATGTTATTATATCTAATAAATTTATTAGTTTTTGTAAAAATTATTATAAGATTTTAACAAATTTTCGTTTTATCATTATAAAATCTGGAAACATTCCATATATTACTATATAGAACAAATAGAAAAAATATTAATTTTGTATGATTAATAATATTTATCTTAACATCTACCTGGAATGAAAATTAAACTGAAAAAACTGTTATATATGTTATATATGCGAGAGAGAAGAAGGACATGGAAATAGATTGATTAGTACACATGAACAGTGTTTGATTGAATCTTTTGACGAAGGACGCAATTTCTCGATTTCAAGTTTCACGTTCTTTTCCTCTATTTCTCGTGTCAGGTAAAAGCTTGGTCTCACTGCAAAAGGGAAAAAAGAGAAATACAGACACAGCATAAAAATACAACTTTTTCCTATTTTCACTCGTCACTACAATACCCAGTTTCCGTTTTCTTCATTCTCTTACACCAGTTATATTCCGTTGAGCGTTTTTTTTTTTTTTTTTTCCTTTTTTGTTTTGGGTTGTGGTTATTTCTTTCCCCTGAAAACAATTTCAATTGTTGGTAACGCATGGACATTGAAAGTGAAAGAAGTAAGCTTTTTTGTCTGCTTCTATCTGGGGTCTGAGTTGTTTTTCTCTCCACATTCTCTTTATTTGTCTTGAAGTAACACGTTCTATTCTCTCTAGTGGGATTCATGGGTTCTTGCTTCATATTGAAAAAACCTTTCCTTTATGGGTTTTTCTGATCATGTTAGGGTAGGGACTTTCCGAAATTGTTTTTTGAGACTTTCACCTTGTTGCTGAGTGGGTATTTTTGTCCATTTCAAATCTGGGTTCCATCTGTTTGTTGAAAAACCCCAAAGGGAAGAAGGCATCGTAGTTGAATTGAATTGAGGCACAGAATGAAGGATTTTCCATCCTGTTTTGGTGAGAATGGGGTTCAAGTTGCGGATTCTTCGTCGTCGAGCGCCAATAAAAGTGCCCAGAACGTTGTCACTTGTGTTTATCAATGCAAGGTTGGTGGTAGTTCGTGCCTGATTACTGTCACATGGAGTAAGAATTTGATGGGGCAAGGTCTTGGTGTAGCGATCGACGATTCCTCAAGCCAGAGTCTTTGTAAGGTGGATATCAAACCGTGGGGATTTTCCAAGAGGAGAGGATGTAAGAGTCTAGAAGTTCATTCTTGTAAACTTGACGTGTATTGGGATCTTTCTTCGGCTAAATTTGGTTCCAGCCCGGAACCATTGGGGGGATTCTATGTTGCAGCTGTGGTGGATGGACAAATGGTTCTTCTTATAGGGGATTTGAAGAGAGAAGCTTTGAAGAAGACCAATGCCAGCCCTTTACCCCACAATGCATTTTTGATTGCCAAGAAGGAGCATGTTTTTGGTAAGAAGTTGTACGGTACCAAAGCTGTATTTTGTGACAATGGCCAAATTCATGATATTGTGATTGAGTGTGACACCGCAAGTGTTAGTGATCCGAGCCTTGTGATTCGCATAGACAGCAAAACTGTGATGCAAGTGAAGCGGTTGAGATGGAAGTTCAGGGGGAATCACACTATTCTGGTAGATGGCCTTGCAGTGGAAGTTTTTTGGGATGTTCATAATTGGCTCTTTGGTACATCCCTTGGAAATGCTGTCTTTATGTTCCGGACAAGCCTCTCCGCTTTGGACAAGTTGTTGGCTAGCCAACCTACTTCTGATTTGCCGTGGTCTTTCTCTGAGAGATTTCCTGAGACCAAATTGCAGGGTCTTGGTTTCTCGCTTAACTTGTATGCTTGGAAGAGCCAGTAGATATGCAGAACTCCATCACAGATGGAGTACTAACAGACCTCTCAGTGATATTTGGTTTATCAACCATGTGATTGAAACATAGTTGAGTAAAAATGAGTGCTTTTGTTTCTCTCATTCCCTTGTCAAATTCATATCCTGTTTAGTTGAGCTGAGCTATTTGAACAGATCAGAAACTTTTTTTTCCTCTGAAATGGCTGTACATTTGTCTTCAATTGGCAACTTTATGGTTCATATTACTAAGAATACAAACTTTACAGTATGTTTATTCAATTACATCTCTATTCTCTTTAAATCAGCAACTATTACCTACTTTTCCCTGTTCTGTGTCTTCATATGTTTTGACTTTAGTATTTTACTTACCATTGATGATTCATTCATTCTATTAAGTACACAAGGCTTTTACATCATATTGCTAACTCCCAGGTACTAAGTAGACCATAACATTGAATAACTGATAAATTTAGCAGAGCTGAGATTGAAGAAGGTAGTGCCTCAGAGGAAGATCTTCAAAATTATAGTGAATATCAAAACTCTTTTTAGCAACCATTTGAATTTTTAATGTACCTTAGGAAACTGAGATGGTGATGAAGCTGTCATCAGTCTGGAGGATTTATAGTTCTTTTATGCGCTGTGATGGGTCATGAATATGAATATATATTTTGCCTTTGTAGGATTGCATACTCTGATGTCTGATAATAATTAGCAAATTTGATACAAGAGTCTGGCCAAATATATTCATGTGCTGGCTAGTGAATCATTATTGCATATTTTAAATCTTTGTACTGTTGAACCTCTCTTGCCAGCTCAATAAGGCCTAAGATGTTAAATATATATATATATTTTTTTTTTTATGGCCATTTAGTCTGTTGCATGACCCTTTAATTTCAATTCTGCAGCAGAACTAAACTTGATAGCAATAGTTTAACAATGGTAGTTTCTATTTAAAACGTTCATTTTGCGATTTCAGTTGCAAATCTCAGAAGCAAAAGTTTTTGAACTATGCACGTTAAACAAAAAAAATAAAAAACTCTAGCTTATTTGAACGCATTTTGTCATTCTTTAATCTCCAGCACAAGAAGCTTCACACTTAAGGTATATCCTTAGGTTTATTTTATGTTTTTCAACCCTGCATGCATAGTCTTTTTGTATATTGTTCTTAATCTTAGAATCTGGATATTTTACTTTGACTACCTTATTCCTTAAATCATGGATAATCTCTTATCAATTTGTTCTTAATAGCTAAGTTCTTGATAAATTGGAATGCAATTTAATTTTGTTATTTCTTTTCTTTAATTCTTCATTTGGCATGAAGTGATTGCACAAATCAATTGTATATAATTTCACAAGCATATTGCGAAAAATGTTGGTGAGATGTAGCATGTAAAATAGCCACAACAAATTTGTCTGATAAAAATGTTTTTTCAGGTTTTTTTTTTTTTTTTTTTGTTCAGGACCAT
>Ga0214543_1001815_pt1 | contig 41851 bp, 24 predicted proteins | sample CNSS2metaG_FD_160094 | JGI IMG/M metagenome (GOLD analysis project Ga0214543, IMG submission 160094) | Root nodule microbial communities from cowpea collected in UCLA plant growth center, Los Angeles, California, USA - CNSS2 | ecosystem: Host-associated > Plants > Roots > Nodule | place: USA...
ATTATCATGTCTAATTAAGTTTTTTATTACTCAAAAATTTAAATTTCTCTATTAGTTCCTATAACTTTTTTTTCTTACCAATTCTAAACTTTTCTTTATTTTATATCTATAGTATAGTAGCCTTTCTCATAGGCTAGTTTTTGCTTATTTAAAGTATTTCGTGATGTAATATTGATAAATAAAATTCAACAGATGACTACCATTAATTAGTAAAAAACAAAAAACTAAAATAAATATATATTCACTAAAAGCATAAAATTTAATAATTTTAACTAAATATTGTCAATTTCAAAATATATATTTTAAACAATTATTTTGATGTCATTTATTATAAATCGATTAAAAAATTGAATTCTTTTTAGAAACTCCTAATTTAAATGCTCTAAAGACCGATTTGGCTTGTAGTATATTAATTTCTTATTTAATATTAATAAAAGGAAAAGTTAGCAAATAAAATACTGTTTAACGAGAGCTTTAAAGATGTATTTGTATTTTTTTTTCTTTTTTGTTTTAATATATCAGAACTCTTAAATGAACTGAGGTTCACCAAAACAATAAAACAGGTCAAGAAGCAGAAAATGGTGATGGTGTTGTGACTACTTTAGAAAGTGACTGTGATAAGTTGATATCCGATCTAACAAGTGAGGAAGAGTTCATTCAAGGACAATTACAATTGATGGAGTCACGTGGCAAGGAGCGCAACAGAAACGTTGATTGGTGGTTGAAAGAACTACAGAACATGAAACAAAGAGCTATCGATGTGAAAAAGACACTGAATAATGAGATGTATTAACTTATGCTTTTCTGAATTCATGTATGTGAAAAAGCACTCTAGAATATGTCCAATTGAATTGTCAAATAAAAAGAAGGTGGACAAGCGCACACAATAAGGAGATATGCCCTCTAGAATTTCTTTTATCCTATTGTTAGCAAGAGAAATTGTTTCCAAATCAATTCACCATTCCTGTATGTCAGATGCCATTTTTATATATTCATTGCATTTTAGCATCATCTTTGCCTCACTCTCCTTCAATGCAATTTTCTTTACCAAATCTTGCATTCTTAATGTTGAATCATGCTCCAACAATAATGAATGATTTATGAGTTCATTCACTATCTTATTTCCATCCTTAAATATTTTCTCCAAACTCCTCTTTCCATTTAAGAGGCCCTTATCAACAAGTATCATAATCAAATCGTCTCTAACAAAAATTTTAGGTAGCAATGCACTATACATGAAACATTTTTTCACATCTTTCTCAGCTAAATTATCACAGTTGCGTCTTAGTACAGTTAAGACTTGTTCCTACATCGCCACTCCCATTTTCAATTTATCAAATTTATCCAGGGAATGTCTCCACTATTTGATGCTAGTCTGTCCTTTTATGGTTCAAGCCATCACACTTATTGCAAGTGGTAAACATCTCCTTACAACACATCTTGCAATAGCTCGCACTTGAGGGGGAACTTTTGAAGGTGTTCCAAGGTGTCCAAGTTGTAGCAAAAACAACTCCTAAGCTTCTTCATATTGATCATCATCATAGAAAGCCCCACTTCTATCATATTAAGTAAGAGACAATCTATCTCTCGACACACATGTCTCAAGCGACTTGTCATAATCACTTTAATAGCCTTTACTCCAAAAGGAATTCCCACATTTTTTAGATCGATATATTTCGAAATATCATCCAACATCCAAAAAAAGTACTGTGCTTTTTCTTTTCGCCAACTTTGATGCCAAAATTATTGCTCTACACTTCACATCATATCCCAAAAAGGTTGAACTTTATCATTTCTGGAATTTACTACTAGAATCTGAAAATGTTGAAACCATGAGAATTTGTTTGTCTAACTCAACCCCACGCCCCCTCACGTCGAGGTATATAGATCTCGTGTGTAAGACTCGATAAATTTAAATAAATAATAAATATTTAATTAGTAATAATCGTGGATTGGAAGTACCTATAAGAGAATTAGTTTTTCAAGTCATAACAAAGGAGTAGTGGTAGCTCATGTGATTGAGTGTGTTGGATGGTGTTGAAAGGTCTTGGGTTTGAATCTTGGTACATCATTATTGTGATGTTTTAATTATTTATTTTATTTTGCATGTTACTTGGGGCAAATTGGGTTAATGAGAGTTCGAACGATCTTCATGAACTGATTTTCGTGCAAGGGGATGAGTGGGTTAAGCATGTGGAGATTTTTGGGGTTTACTGCTGAGAGAGAAATCTGGGATTTTCCCAAAACCATGCTAAACTCGATTAATATTCATATTGTAAGTGCTGTCAGAAAATATACTTGGATTTATATATAGTTTGTAGTCAATGGTTGTGGCACAAAAATTAACTTTAGACTATTTTCAATTGTATTTTGGGAACCTCTCTAAATTGGGGAATCAAGAATCTCCATCGTATTCTCAGACACTGACTAAGATTACTGACACTATCTTCAATCGTGGTAAAATGAAATAATTGAAAAGTGATCAACTTGGAGAGAGTAATGTTGAAACTATTGTCATTACCATTGTTATGCACTACAAATATCTCCTTCATCGAATAACAACTCCAGGTTTTCAAGTAGTGGCACTAACCCTGGTGTCAGCAACGTTTCTATTTTATGGAATTCCCTGATACAAAATTTCTTGAGATGAAACAACACGCCCCTCGGTGACAAAGATTGTGCTAAATCAATATCTTCCTCACATATTGTAGTTAAACTTTTTAAACAGTTAAGAAGAAAATATTGGAAGTTTTGGATATCACTACAAAAGAAACAAGAATTTGACAAATATACCCAACTCTTTAAGTTTATGCAATTACTAATGTCAATCTTCATCAGAGAAGGACCGCCATTCCATGACAGGGTAGCACATTCGGGATTCCAGCAACTGCAATTGTTCCTGAATATTTCTTCCTCATATGTTAGATGAGTAACCAATTGGTTTTAGTGATTAATCTCACTTTTAAAAGCACTATTGATATCATTACTCTCATTCACAATGTACATTGGTATAAATCTTCACTGCACAATTCTCAGAGTTCATGAGATTTGCTAATTTATCAGCCACTGCAGATCATGAACTCATATTTTAATCAGACAATTTCTTCAGATCAATTTATTTGTCTGGAAAACTTGTACTATTTTAATTTTTACAAATAAGTTAATTTATTAAGAAAAAGTTGAATGTTAAGAAGATTATTAAAGTATTAGGTTGGGTGTGTAAGGCATTTGAAACATAAAATAGTTTATGCATTATAAAGGCCAAGTCTTGTAACTTCGAATAATCATCGTTGATTGCAACATGCAGCTAACTTGCAAAAGTAGTATTGTATTGTATTCTTATAATTAAACTATCAATATTGTTGAAAGAAAAATCTTAAAAAAAAAAAAACTTAAGAACTATTTTTACGGAAATGAAACTAAATAAATTATTAATCTTCTTTTTCTTTTGGACTTCAAACTTCATACTTAATTTCCTGGTAGTGACTAAAAAACAATTGTAAAATGATTTTCTATGAATATCCTTCACATACATCCATTTTCTTTCATTAATTGAGCGATAGTATTCTGATGGAGATCTCAATTTAGTGCAACAATGTTTCAAAATGTTGCATAACACTTAGGATGATCAAAAGTATATTAATATACTCTTTATTTTTTTTCAAAGAATTATCGTCTTTTGTAAAGAAAACTTTATTCTATATGGAGTCGATACATATATATGTTCTTCCACAAACATATTAGTAAACCTCATATTTTTCAAAAAGTAAATAATGATTTTATTTTGTCTATTCAAGAATAATGAACATAAAGACTAAGCGTCTCATCATCTAATCAACACAGTCAAATCATAGAGGCAAGTATTCTATTCTGGGTTCACATAATTTGGGACAACCAGTGATGCACGGTCTAAACCCATACTTACATACTAAAATTCTCTCGGACACTGTCTTTATTTGTGGTAAACAACTTACCCACAAAAAGTTCAACTTAGGGAGTATAATTTTGATACTATCATTGTCATCAAAAGTCACTGCAAATATCTGTTCCATTGAATCACAGTTTGACACAGTTATAGACTCTAGGTTTTGAAGGTGTGAGGCTAAGCTTGATGTCATCAATGTCTTTATTCCATGACAATTGCTAATATCAAAGTCTTTGAGTTGAGAGAACATGCCTGTCGCAAACCAAGGTTGTATTAAATTAACAATATCTTTGTTGCATATGGTAGTTAAACTTTCCAGATGAGAAAGTCTCAAAGATTGAAGTTTTTGGATATTAGCGCATAAGGAACAAGATAAACAAAACAAGCTCTTCAGTTTTGTGCAATGCTGAATTTTAATTTCCTCCAACTCGAAAGGAGAAAGAGGATTTGATGACAGAGCAGAACATAAACATACCCATTGGCTGTTGTCTTGTACAGATAACTTCACAATGTCTATCGGGAGGGCATTTGACAATTCTTCGCAATCTTTGATACACATAGTTCGACTACATTTGGAAAGAGGCTCCGGGTAACAAAATTTCTCCCAATGCCCTTTGTGAATCCGATCCTGATAATGGATAGAATATGTATGAGGTCCATGACCATTGTTCAGTGTTTGTTGCACATAACGATTGAGGTTCTCTCGATCGACAAATGCTCCTGCAAAACATTCAAGGAAATCCATCCCCTCTATATCTTCTACTTTTATACCTGAACAACCATAAAGATCTAGATATTGAATATTGGTCAGCCTAGGGAGAAAACTTCCTGGTACCAACTCCAAATCGACATTGCTGGACATATCTAGCCATTTCAAGTTTATTAAATTTTCTAAACCTTCCGGTGGTACTTGGATGAAACAACCTGAAATCTCCAATCTTAACAATGATCGTAGCTCTCCCAGCGGAGGTATATATTCCAGTTTTGAACAACCATTGAGTATTAAAGAAGTGAGAGTCCTCAAGTTAGACAACGAATGAGGCAAACGTGTCAAGCAATCATTTCTTGATAAATCAAGAGTGGTTAGAGCATTCATGTGCATGAAAAAACACTCTGGAATATGTCTAATTTCATTGTCAAATAAAAGCAAGGTAGACAAACGTGGACAATTAGGAGATGTGTCATCCGGAATTTCTTGTATCTCATTTTTAACCAGAGAAACTACTTCCAAATCAATTGTCCATTCCTCAATGTCAGGTGATATATTTTGACTTTCGAAAATCGATTTCCGAAAGTCATTTATTTTGACTTTCGGAAGTCATATATTTTAACTTCTGGAAGTTGATATAATTTATGGGGTGTGGTGTTTGCGGGTTTCCTTAAATAGTCAAAGGATTTTTTGGAAATTTAAAGAAAGTTTGGAGGTGTAGAAAAAATTTTGAAGGTGCAGGAAGAAATACCCGATTATGAATTCCTATAATCTTAAAAGCATTAGAGCTTCTGGATCCGAAGCAGAAGCTCTTTAGACCAGAACTAGGCATAATAAGCTCAATTAATTTGAATAAATGTGCGATAACTTTGCTTATCGTTAAGGTTGAAGAAATTTGCATTGAAAAGTAAATAAATTAAAAGTATATTAATATACTCTTAATTTTTTTCAAAGAATTATAGAAAAGGTTAAAATACTCCGTTGGTCCTCGTTTTTGTTGCAGAATCTCAATTTGGTCCTCGTATTTTTATTAGTCTCAATAAGGTCCTCATTTTTGTAAATTAGTATCAATTAGGTCCTTTCCGTCAGTAGAGAAGTAACATCGTTAAGTGGGTGTCACATGTCAGCTTCTCATTTTTTTGAATTTTTTTAAATTTTTTTTAATTTTTATTTTTTTTTTTAAAAAAAAAATTTATATTTTTTTTAAAAAATATTTATGCCACGTGTCAAGTTTGTAGTGTGCTACGTGTCAATCTAATATGGTGACACGTGTCAAATTATTGTATGAATCTCAATTTGGTCCTCATATTTGTTAATTTGATTTGATTTCACTCCCAAATTTTTTAAAATAATTTTAATTTCATGTTGTCCAAATTTAGAACAAATTTAATTTTTTTATAAATATAATGATGATACTTTTATTACAAGTGATATTTCTATTACATATTTTTAACAACATTTAATTTATTTAAATTTATATTTTACATTAAACTTTATTTAAATTTTATTTTAAAATTATAAATATATAGATTAATAAATTTATATTCGGAATATTTGTATAATATTCAATATCAACAATATTTTAGAGTTGGCTTAAAAATAACAATTTTATAAATTAAAATGTAAAATTTTAAAATAATTTTATAAAAAATTAAAATAAATATATTTAAAATTTTAATATTAAATATAATTAATATTATTAAAATATTAAATAAAAATATCAATTTTAATAAAAATAATCATCACATTATATAAAAGTAAAATTTGGTCTAAATTTGGAGTGCCTAAAATTGAAATTTTTTAAAAAAAATTAGGACTTAAATCAAATCAATTTAACAAATATGAGGACCAAATTGAGATTCATACATTTATTTGACACGTGTCACCATATTAGATTGACACGTGGCACACTACAAAAGTGACACGTGGCATAAATATTTTTTAAAAAAAATTAAAAAAAATTTAAAAAAAATTTAAATAAATTTAAAAGAAAAATTAAAAAAATTCAAAAAAAAAATTCAAAAAAATAAAAAAAATTCAAAAAAACGAGGAGCTGACACGTGGTACCTACTTAACGGTGTTAGTTATCTACTAACGGAAAGGACCTAATTGATACTAATTTACAAAAATGAGGACCTTATTGAGACTAATAAAAATACGAGGACCAAATTGAGATTCTGCAACAAAAACGAGGACCAACGGAGTATTTTAACCTAAATATAAATTTTAAACTAATAGTAATTATTTTAATGTTATAATAAAATTAATTAATTACAGATTTATTTTTCTAATTTTAAAAATTTACAATTAAGATAAAAAATGAAAATTTATTTATCTACAGTAACATTTATTTAAAAATGTTACGATATCATGGTTAACATTATTTATGGTAACATTTTTCATTACTTATGATAACATTTTCAAAAAATATCACTATAGTTATTCATAAGGTAACATTTACAATAAGTGTAACAAAAAAATGTTACTAAATCTAATAAATCCTGTAGTGGTGGTAAAGGTTAAATATGTTCCAATTGTGTAGGTTGAAACTAATTTTCCCTTCACTTAAAACAAAAACAAGTACTTTATTTTTTAAATGAAGAAAAATTTTAATGGTTAACCTAGTTTAGGTGAGAAACAAAAAACTGAACCAAGTTTCAATACCATGAATGCAACAATCTATATTATAAGGTGAAACACGTTAACTACATCACGCATGCTTCACTAAGAAATTAGTGTTTATAAATATATCCAGAAATAATCAACCGGAGCTATGTACTCTTCTGTGTCCACGAAAGAGTTTGATGCTCTCATAGGTTATGCCCACAAAGACAACTCAGCACACTTTTAAAAATGTAAGCAACTACAGTTTGAAGACATCAACCAACACATCATCTGAGTGCACTTCTTCCTTAACATAGCAATCCAAGACCCAGATACAAATAAATCCTTAAAACTATAAAATTGTGTACATCAAATAATAGGGACCGGAAACAGGGGTTGCCAAAAACGGTTACAAAAACCCAAATCTAAAAACCACTTAACACGACTTTGAAAATAAAAAAAAATGCAAGAAAAACGGAAGTTGACCATTTGATGTAAAAGTGAGGACGAAAACTCGAGATAGAGAACAATGCACCAAACCCTAAAAATAGAAGCAATACGTGAGAGGCTGAGACATAGTGAAAGAAAGCCCGAGAAGAAGCAACGATGCAATGAAACAGATGAAGGAAAGCACGAGAGACTAAAAATGGAGAAGGACCGAGATAGACGTAGAAAGAAGGAAGAGCGCGAGACACAAAGAAAGGAGAAAAAGCACGAAAGGAAAAATAATTGAAAACCGGAATAGCTCTCTCTTTGAAGTCAACATGGAAAATTTTATGAAAATTAAAAAATAAAAGTAAAAAATGAAACATAGGAACCAACTCAGTCAAACGTTTGTCAAAATTTATGTTTTAATATATATCTTGGATAAAAAAAATATATAAAAGTATACCACGTTAAGTTCGTTAAAAAATAACTTTGTCAAAAGATAGTTTTAAAGTAGTCTACTAAACAAAATATTTCAAACTCGCCTTTGCTTTTAAATAATAAACAAGACACATTGTCAAATGAACGTTTTTGTTTTGGAAAATGTTAAAGTGACTCCATATTTTGACTCCATACTTGACTCCATGAGGTGGCCTGCACATGTGGATTTTAATGCTTAAATTAAAATTAATTTTATTAAAGCATCTTACTTGAGACGTGGCACATTTTGGAGAGTGGGTGTGGGCGTGAAAATTGAGAGGGTCAGAAACACGTTTTGGAGAGTGGGTTTGGGCGTGAAAATTGAAAGGGTGGGAAATTAGGTTTTCTTTGAAGAGTGGGTTGCGCAGAGAAAGCAAAAACGAAAAAAGGGAAAAGAAAGAAAGAAAGGGAAAACCCACTCGAAAGGAGAAAGGAAGAAAGGAGAAAGGAAGAAAGGAGAATATGTGTGTTGTAGTGAGTCGAAGAAGACGAAGAGAGAAGACTAAGGGAGAAGACGAAGAGAGAAGACGAAGGGAGAAGACGAAGAGAGAAGACGAAGGGAGAAGACAATCCTCCCAGAGTTAGGGTTTTTGTTCGTCTCCATTGTTGGATTCAGCATCGTGGTTCGTAGGTATGTTTTCTTTTCTTTTTTGTGCATTTCTCCACTACGCCAACAGGTTTGTGGTATTTTTTTTCGAAGTCGTCGTTGTGGGTTTTTTGGATAAGGAACTGAGATTTTGTTTTGGTTTTCACCTACATAATCGAGTGAGTTATTTTTTAAAGGCAAATTTAACATCTATCTTGTACAGGTGAATGACCACAACACTGTAATCGAACACAAAGCTTACGAAGTTAGGGTTTTTTGTGCTTTCAGTTATTCGATTCAGTCGGTGGTTGGTAAGTTTGTGTTATTTTTCCGTTTCTATGATTTTGGTGCTTTGATAGGTGCATGAATACTAGTTTTCTAACTAGGTTGATGAAATCTGTCTTATTTTACTGTGATGACCTGTTTGCTCACAAGTGATGACCTGTGCTGCATTTTGTGCAATAATGTGGTTTGACTCAATTTTTTGAACTCATACCAGTCAATAGTTGATTATGGGGTGATTAAGTATGGGTAATATGCGTTCATTTGTAATAATCTCTTTGATGTGGTTTCAAACCCAAGTGGATTAAAGTTGTATGATTTATTGATGATGACTTGTGTGCATCCAAGTGATGACTTGTGCTGCATTTTTTGCAATCAGGTGGTTTGACTCAATCTTTTTAACTTCCATATTATTTTATTCCATAATTGATTATTGGGTGATTCTGTTTGGATAATGTGAGTTAATTTGTAATTATCTCTCTGATGTGGTTTCATAGCCAACTTGATTACACTTGTGTGATGTATGAGTGATGACCTGTTTGGTCACAAGTGATGATCTGTGTTGAATTTTTTGGAAGCGTGTAGTATGACTGAATTTTTTTTATCTTTCATGTGATAGCACTAAATAGTTGATTATGGGGTGATTAAGTATGGATATTGTGATTTCATTTGAAATTATCTCTTTGATGTGGTTTCAAACCCAAATGGATTAAAGTTGTATGATTTATTGATGATGACTTGTGTGCATCCAAGTGATGACTTGTGCTGCATTTTTTGCAATCAGGTTTGACTCAATCTTTTTAACTTCCATATTATTTTATTCCATAATTGATTATTGGGTGATTCTGTTTGGATAATGTGAGTTAATTTGTAATTATCTCTCTGATGTGGTTTCATAGCCAACTTGATTACACTTGTGTGATGTATGAGTGATGACCTGTTTGGTCACAAGTGATGATCTGTGTTGAATTTTTTGGAAGCGTGTGGTATGACTGAATTTTTTTGATCTTTCATGTGATAACACTCAATAGTTGATTATGGGGTGATTAAGTATGGATACTGTGATTTCATTTGAAATTATCTCTTTGATGTGGTTTCAAACCCAAGTGGATTAAACTTGTATGATTTATTGATGATGACTTGTTTGCTCATAAGTGATGACCTGTGTTGAATTATTTGGAAGCATGTGCTATGAATCAATTTTTTCATGTTTCATGTCATACTAGTCAATAGTTGATTATGGGGTGATTACCTGGGGTTATGTATTCAGGTCATAAATATGGTTGCGTCAGTGAGGGAAGTGAATTCAATGTTGACCGCAAGGTATGATAAATTTTGGAATTCAATTTATTCTGAAATTTGTTATGATAAAAATGACATAACTAAATTTTTTTTATTGTTCCATATTTGTTTTAGGCATTCATGCCGGACAAAATTGATTGGTAGTTTGAATAAGAAGTTAACAGATGAACAAAAGTCATTTATCCGAGGAACACCATTTGGATGGATGGTTGAGTTGAAAGAGTCTGTTAAAATATCTAGGAATCTTTTGAGTCCGTTAATTAGTAGGTGGGTGGAAAGGTTGGGGGGGTTTCACATGAGTACAAAAGTTGTTGGATTTACCTATTTAGATGTATGTCTTGGTCTAGGTTTGAGGGTGGTTGGTGAGAACATTAATTTAAACCAGGAAGGGTTAAATAGTGATTCAAGAAATTTATTTGGAGCTTCCAAAGTTGTTGATATCGAAATGGTATATGATTACATCTTAAAACATATTAAAGTGCTTTGTTTAGAGGATTTTGGTAAGCTTTACCTTTTGTTAGCAATTTCTGAGTTTTTGTTGCCCAATCGTAGTGGAATAGTTTTTTCTATTTTGTTCAACATTGTTGATGACCTTGGTAGTATTGGGAAATTTAATTGGGGTCGAGTGGTGTATGAGTTTTTGGTTGGCAGTATATGTGAAGCTACATTGTTCTTGAAGGAGAAACAAAGTACCAAACACTTCCATGTAGTTGGATGTGTTTATTTGTTACAGGTACTGTATGTTAAATTAATTTCAAACTTGTTTGATTAGTTTAAAATATTTGGTTATGAATTTTGACTGATTTTGATTACAATTGTGGCAGTTATGGTCTTTTGACCATTTCTTGATTCCGAATTTAAAGTATTGTCAGCGTACGACAAAGTTTCCCAGAATCTTGCATTGGATTGAAATGAAAGCAGGGGACAATGTAATTAAAAGGAGTTTGACAAATAACACTGTAAGTTGGGTATTTTGCTGTTTGATTGTTTTCCTAAATCTGTCATCTATACTGATTGAAGTTTGTTGTGAATTGTTTCAGGTTGTTGCAGATGTTGCTGCCTCTGCAGAAGAGCTGACCAATTCCTTCGTTAAAGAAGGTTTTGAGGTATATGGACGTCAAACTAAGGGTACTAAAATAGTTGACTTAATTAAAGCTGTTGAACATCAAGAAAGTGTGCTAGGAGAATTGCAAAAAGAACTTGTAGACTTGAATGCAATGATGATTGAGAGGAAGAACCAACGCCAGCATCAGCAGGGCAAAATGAAGTTTTCTGAGTTTGGTGAACCAAGTGTTGCTCATTCGCAAATACGGGTTCTTAAAACAATAATTACCTGAACAACTACAACAGATCCGGCTAAGTTAAGGCTACGAGTATTTATCTTTTCTCGTACAACCTTACATCTACAATTGAGTGCAGAGATCAAAAAACTATGCACTGAATCTGCCCAGTTATAGTCACTTAAGTTGTCAAGGTTGTCTAAGACTTTGAAAGGCATATTGGTCACTGTCCTAGAGGTCCTAGGAAAATAAAATACAGTAAAACAAAGTAACAGATACAACCTACAAGCATTGTCTACATCATCATCACTAACCACTAAGTTCTTAATCTTGTTAATTATGTCTCGCAAGGTGATTGGTTTCTTATCAAAAAGTGAACCTACTACCCCACTTACATCAACATCAAATTCAACACATTTACCAACCATACTAAGACCTAGGCATATACAAAAATCATAAACCGATAACCCCACCAAATGCTGACCTACACGAATGTATTCCCCTTGTGGAACCCATCTACGCAACACTTCCCTCAACAAAGGACAATTTATTTCCAATGCGTTGTCCACCTCCAAACACCATCTAAATGGTGTTGCCTGAATCCGCTTACGGTGGGTGTCGTTTAGTACATTGTTTACTTCAACAATGTACTTGCTTTCGCACCTATGCACAATTCGCACCTAAAGCACCATGAAAAAAAAATATTTATTATAAATAAATAAAAAGTTAAATCACTTAAAGATTCCAATTATACCTGATCAACATTTTTTACCACCTTCTTCTTCTTCCCTTTATTGCTTGCTTCCGGAATACATTTGCGTTGGCGTTTACTAGACATCTTACTTAAAATTCCTAAGTAACATACCAAGTTCATTGAAATTCATCAAACATATATCTACAAAGGACCAAATATAACTGAAAATTTATCACATGCAACAAAGTAAATAACCTCATAAACAATTATTGACTGTTATAACAAAATAGATAAAAAAAATTGATTAATAAACTGATTGCAAAAAATGTATCACAGGTCATCACTTGGGTGCACAAAAGTCATCACCAACAAATCAGACATCTTTAACCCCACTTATTACAAATCACATCTTATTAACCAACGTCATTCACCCCAAAAACACGAATTGACTGTTATAGTATGAGTTCAAAAAATTGAGTAAAACCACATTGTTGCAAGAAATGCTGCATAGGTCATCACTTAGTTGCACACAGGTCATCACACACAAAATGTGACAGATTTAATATACCTATTCACAAAACTAGTACTTGGTTGAATAATGAACAATCAACCTACAAATTGTTAGTAAAAAAATTAAAAATTGAAACAAAATTAAAATATAGGAATCAAACAGCACATGCTGTAACAAAATTAAAATATAGGAATCAAACAGCAGATGCTCTGATCCATGGTCATGGTGAAGGTAAGAACTGGAAACTTGCTTATCATTTGCTGATTGAAATGTTGGGTTTGGGATTGCTTCCAAATATAGACACTTCAAATTTAGTGGAGAGTCTTTTGAAAGAACATGGTAGGTTGGGTCTGTGTGTTAAATTGGATACAAAATTAGAGAATCAGAAGTTGCAAAAGTTGTGTAGAGGAGGTGAACTAAATGCTGCTTATAAGAAAGTGATACTAAACTGTGCAAAATGTTCTTACGGTGATACTAAACTATATTGTAGACTTATGCTCAGTGTTGTTGATTCATGTATTCATAAGCTTTAATTTATTTGCAGTCTAACAAAGCACACATTTTTGGGGACTTTTATGTCTTGAGCAGCAACTTTATAAAGGTGTGTTCTTGTATTTCATGTAGTCTTGTAGAAGTCAACTTAATTATTTAATTTTACAAACCACGTTGTCTATTTAGTTAGGCAAACATGCACTACTGCTAGTGTGCAGTTTGAAGATTGGTTTAACAGGTTTATTATTGCAATGAGAACAAAAGTTTAGGTGATAGACGTTTGTTATGAAATTGTCTTACAAGAGGTTCAGGACTGCCATCAATAAACAGTTCAGCAAATTAGTACTCAGGTCTCCATACACGGCTATCAATGGGAATCCTAAAAAATGTTGTGATATAAACTGCCTGCATTCTCATCTACTGTTGAGAACTGACTTAGACGATAGGTTATATATTCGACCCTATTTTAAATGAACATATGTATGACCCTTGTGGGCTTTATATTCCTTTTTGTGATTAATTTCCTTCACAATATGCAGATTTTGTTTTGGTTCTTCTCCTTCCTTGATTAAGACCTGAGAATCAAGTGTAGAAGTTATTGCTGAATAAAAATATCTATCTCCAACTATTTTTTATCAATGGTTTCCTCATGCCTGTATATTTTTCTCCATCATCTACTAGGACATCTGTGATCATGTTATGAAAGAGTTTGAGACGTTAGATGTTTCAAGGTCTGTTGGCTCTACCATGCTTGATAATGTTAAAGTACCCAATGAAGCTAAAGTAGGACGTGAGTCGAGCAGGTTGAATGAGTCCAATGACATGGCAAGTGATGGTGGTGCCAACAGGCAAGCTGATAAAGGATCAAAGAAGAAAAAGGGGAAAGCCACAACAAATGTAGTAGTAAATCTATCTGAAAGTGGGGCAGATAACCAGGAACACACTTCAACAAAATCTAAGAGAGGCCAAAAAAGAGGTAAGGACACATCTGCACAAACATTCGATTCGAAGGCAGGTTCTAAGAAAGAATTGCTTAAAATAAAAGAGGAAGATCTCAGTCCCTCAGAAGAATGGATCATGCAGAAAATTACAGCATTAGTTTCTGATTTTGAAGAACAAGGTCTGTAGGCTTAGCTATCAATTTTGTTCTTTCTTGCATATATATTTTCCCCATTTTTCTCAAATTTAGATATAAATTGATAGGTATAGATGACCCTGAAATAGTTCTTAGGCCTTTGGCTAACCAATTAAGGCCTACAATAATTAGTTCTTGGATGGAGAAAAAGAAGGCACTGCTTACAAACAATGCAGAAAAAATGAAACATTTGCTTGATAATTTGCAGAAGAAACTTGACGAGGTTTGACTGCTAAAATTGCATCGTTTTTTTTTACTGCATTCACTATTGTTTTGTCTTTATGTAGCTTTCTTTCCTTCTTTCATTTGGGGATACTCTTCTAGACAGGTAAAATTAGTGTGTACAGCTCCCTATGTTGATTGTGTATTTTTCTGGCAGTAATTTTCAACAAGGTGTGTCTTGCATGATAGTTTATATCTTGGCAATTTGGAAGGTGATATGCAGCGAAGCCAGAAAGAGAAAAACAACAGTAAATCTTTACAAAAAAATTGTTCATACCCTGATGGCTGGTCAATCCATGAAGAACAATCAGGACATCTAAGAATTATCTTGACGCAACAAAACAAACCCTAAGACAACAAATAGAAAAAAAATCGTCATACCTACAATCTGCTACAAACCCGATCCTTCGTAGAACTGCGACCTTTGAAAACAATGGTTGAACAATGGAGGAGATGTTAGAACTCCCTTTCACTCCAAAAACCATTGCCGTTGCCGGTGACAATAGAACCTACAACTGCGACCACAAAAGGGGGTGAAATGAGAACTCATACCAGTTAGCGCGGGGGAGAAACGAAAGAATGATCAAATTTTCGACCAAAAAACCATTCGCCATCTAGACTGCACACCTTGCCGGTGGGAAGAAAAACGGCGACTGTGCGGAGAAAAGAGGGTTTTCGACTGAGTGCACGGGAGAAGGAGAAAAGACAAACGGTTGAACTCCTCCACAGCAAACGCCCTCCCTGTCCGCAAACCCTAACCCTTTCAAGGTTTAGCCGCCACAGAGATTCCGCAAACCCACACTGTGCTATCTTCTGCTATCTTCCTTCGCCAGAAGAACCACTCCAAAAACCGTTGGCGTTGCCGGTCACAAGAGAACCTACAACTGCGACCACAAAAGGGGGTGAAGTCAGAACTCATACCAGTGAGCGCGGGGGAGAAAGGAAAGAATGTTAAATTTTTTACCAATAAACCCTTCGCCATCTACAATGCACACCCTGCCGGTGAGAAGAGAGTTTTCGTGCGGCGACTATGCGGAGACAACAGAGTTTTCGACTGAGTGCGCGGGAGAAGGAGAAAAGAGAAACGGTTCAACTCCTTCGCTACAAGCCACGTCTGACGTAAAATGCTTCAAAAAAATTAATTTTAATTTAAAAAATAAAATCCACCTGTGCATACAACGTCATGGAGTCAAGTATGGAGTCAAAATATGGAGTCAAAATATGGAGTCAGGATATCATTTTCCTTTGTTTTTACGTGTCAAACAAACGTTGCTCTATGAAGATTGAGTTGCAACTTTCTTTCAGGTTTGGCTCTCAGTCCAACGAACCTTCCTGTCTCCTCTGTGCTTCTCAGCAACCACTACAAGCTTATAGTAAATCAGAACATTAAGCCTTCACAATACGACTTCACCCTTATAATGAGGTTCAACAGTGTCACCATCTTCAAATTCTTCCTCCACCTCTCTACACTCTTTACGCACCTCCAAGCTTACACCACAGTCAACAATGTCACAATCAGTTGCGGCACCACTGGAACATCCTACGACGGTGAAAGAACATGGACAGGGGACACAGGTTCAATGTTCTTCTCTAATCAAGACAACACCGTTTCCTCCAACCCAACAACACCACAACCTAATTCCACCCTTAAGGTACCCTACAACACAGCACGTGTGTCTCGTTCCCAATTCAATTATTCCTTCCCCGTAACCCCAGGCTCCTATTTCCTTCGCCTCTTCTTCTACCCAGCTTCTTACCCTTCCTTTCCCCGTACACAAGCATCTTTCACCGTTCATTGCAACCAATTCACACTCTTCTACGGTTTCAACGTCAACGCGGAAGACACGGAATTCATCTTCAGAGAGTACGTGGTCAACGTTCACAACGGTGAGACACTCAACCTCAGCTTCACTCCCTCACAACCTAACTCCCACGCTCTCATCAACGGAATCGAGGTATTTCCTATCCAAAGCGATCTCAATTACACCACACCACATGGTGCGGACTTCAAGCTCGTCGGAACCGATTCCTCGTACAGCGTTACAACCGACACTGTTCTGCAGACAGAGTATAGGATCAAAGTAGGAGGTAAAGGAATTTGGCTGCCAAAAGACACCGGTTTGTTCAGAAACTGGACCGACAAAGACGAACATTATTTAATTGAACAAGAAAATTGTAGCTGTAATGATCTCGCTAGCAACGTGTATGGTAAGATGAACATAACCTTGAACCATGGTTACGTGCCATCCAAGGAACTGTACAGAACAGCGTGTATCACGGAGAGATCTAAGTTGACTTGGGACTTCCCCGTTGACTCTGGCTTCTACTACTTGGTCAGGCTCCATTTTTGTAAACTTGACCAGAACATTACTGACATCGCTGACAGGTTGTTCTGCATTTACATAGGTAGCGACCTGGCTGAGGATCACGCTGATGTTATGAGGTGGAGCAACCAACATAAAGGTTTACCCGTGCAGAGAAATTTTGTCGTTTTGATTCCCAAAATGGATACTCAGAAAATGGTTAGTCTCTCGCTCCAATTGCATCCTTGTTTGAATTCGAGCATTCCGTGCTTGAGCGGTCTCGAGATCTTCAAAATCAGCGACTCCAACAACCTCGCCAGACCTAACGTGCAGAACGATCTTGCAGTCGGAAAGAGAAGGAACGTCTTATCAATCGGAAAAAGCACGAATTACATCACAAAACATAAAATTATCATAGCAGGGGTGGTATTCGTCTTGGTCTCGTTTCTTGGTTTCGCCGTCGTTTGGTGTGTAATATCCAAGTTCAATTTATGCTCGTTCTCAACCAAAGTACACCACCAACTGTCAACCAATTCACACGAACTGTCAACCAACACGCTCATCTGCCGGCGCTTCTCCCTCGTCGAGATCAAAGCCGCCACCAACAACTTCGACGACGCTGCCGTCGCCGGCGTCGGGGGATTTGGCCACGTGTACAGGGGCATCATCCGCAGAATTTTCATGCCAGTGGCTCTCAAGCACTTCAGACCGGGTTCAAATGGCCCTGCAAAGTTCCTGAACGAGATGGAGGTGGCTATCAAGCGCCACAAACCGGGTTCAAAGCAGGGCGCTGAAGAGTTTCTAAACGAGATCGAGTTGCTCTCGCAGCTCCGCCATCGCAATCTCGTTCCTCTCATCGGTTACTGCAACAGCAAGGAGGAGATGATTCTGGTCTATAGTTTCATGGCACGTGGCAACCTCCGGGACCATCTATATAACAGCGACAAGCCTCCGTTGCCATGGAAGCGACGCTTGCAGATTTGTATCGACGTAGCGCAGGCGCTTCATTACCTCCATAGTGGCGCCAAAGCATACACGATCATCCACAGCGACGTGAAAACCGCGAACATCTTGTTGGATGAGGAGTGGGTGGCCAAGGTTTCGGATTTTGGGCTTTCCAGAATTGGGCCCATGGTTGAGTCCAAGCCCCATGTCGGCGACACCGCCATGAAGGGAAGCTTTGGGTATATAGATCCAGAGTATTATAAACGGCAATATTTGACGGAAAAGTCTGACGTGTACTCTTTCGGGGTAGTGCTGTTTGAGGTACTGTGCGCTCGTCCGCCACTGATCCGCACCGCGGAGCCGATGCAAGAGTCGCTTTGTAATTGGGTTAGGTATTGTTACCAAAATGGGACAATGGCTCAGATATTGGACCCCACGTTGAATGGGAAGATCGCGCCCAAATGCTTTAGAATGTTTTGCAAGATTGGGGTGAGTTGTTTGTCGGAAATTGGGACGCAGAGACCGTCCATGAATGACGTGGTTGGGAAGCTTAAGTATGCTCTGCAACTACAAGAAATTGCAGATATTAGCGAGGCGCATTCTAATACTAAAATCCCATTGTCTGTTTAGGCGAATTGAATTACTTCATTTCTAGGATCAACGATTTTGATGAGGCTGGTTTAATACGATTGTTCTAACAAATGCATATATTTTATGGTTGTTTCAGGAATGTTAAGGTTTTACAACCATTTTTTTACGGTTGATTTCTTTATGTTGTTTTACCAAGGTTGAACTTTTACAATCCTTTGCATTTAAGGACACTCTTCTTAAAACACTTTCCAATCTGCATACAATATGTATCTTCACCTTGAAACATCCAAGGTTTCCTACAAATGTCACTTCCACCTTAAAAGATATTCTGGTAACTACTATTACACATTTGTAGTTGTGAATCAAACATGTAATCTGGTAAAACTGTTTGCATAAAAAGATTCTAAATCTAGACATTTCAGGAATCTTGTTGCTATGCTTTCTTTGCTGAGCAAGCTTGTGAAGCAGATCCAGGCTGAAAACGAAAAGAATCATAATTCAATTGTTGGACAGTTATGCAATAACTTCATGATTGTTTCAAGAAAGTAAAGAGTGAATTCTTTACCACACAGGCATGAACATCATTACAACCGCACAAGAGCTTCCCATTGAGAGTATCCACAGCTTTAAAGGAACCTCCTCCTTCACTTCTCTGCACAATGATCCCCAAATTATAACTGATATTAGCATGAATGAATAAAAAAGTTTCTGCTGCAAACAACAAAAAATAGTAGTGAAAACAAAAAATATGGCAAAGTTCTACCTTGTAATAATCAACAGCAACATAATTTGCCCACCTGTTGCCAGCAGCAACATAACAGGTCTGTAGCATGTCAATGAGACCTCCAGAGTTATCTTCACATGTGATTGCCTTAAGTGGAGCAGACCGAAAATAGTTTACCAAAACCAAGGATTTGCTCTTGTCATTGAGAGCAGAAGATTCTGCTCTACTTGGACAGCTTCCTGCTTTTCTTCCACCATCCCCATCTGATGAATTTAAGATCATCAAAAATGAAAATTGACACTGTAAGGAAGAATAAATGTATAACATATTCTCGTATTTTCCTTTAATTTAACCAGTGTCTATTAGAAAATAAAGAACAGAGAAGCCTTAGAAATTTAGAAGTTGGTATTATCTTACACTGATTTTCAACCATGTAATTCCACTGGTATGCAATGCCTTCACTTTGTTCTTTAGACCTGACAGATGTGAACACTAGTAATCTTTGATTTTTTGCAACCATATCACTCACTAGAGGCCAGTCTCCTCCTTTCTTTGGCATTCTACTCACAGGAAACCAAAACTTCATCAAACCAGCGTCCGTGAAGACTTTTGTCAATCCTTTTGGGGTTTTAACATAATCTTCCAATATGAGCGTGACAATTTCTGTTGGATTGGCTGATAGAAAAGCTGCAATTTCCTTCAGTGTATCTATAGCTGGTTCCTACTTGTTGAGTATAAAGTTAGGGTCTTTGTGTAGAGGAACTTGTTGGTCATTCATTAGTGTTTGTAAAGAAACAGAAGTGGGAAGATGATTTTTACATACAAAAGCTGTGAAGTCATAGCACTGGCCTTGAAATGAATGACACAGCCACACTTTTCCATCAAAATCATATGTATCTAGCATTAGTGCTCTAACTCCATTCTACAAATGAAACATTGATGGAAGAAGACAGAGTGACATTAAACACTTATAAGAGACAGAACATCAGAAAAATTAGCAGAAACTAATAATGAATGAAATAATACCTTTAGCTGTTGGGTTACACTGTCTTCTTGGTTAGTGATGGTAACTCGAGGCACACCTGTGTGTGATGGCTCTCCATCAATGGCAAATGCGTTGTGCGTTGTCAAAAATGCATATTTGTTGAACGGTAGAGAGTTATTCTAAACAGAAAAAACAATCAATAAACAACAGATTAAGATGAAACAACTCTAAAGACTGAATTTAAAGATTCCGAAACAAAAGAATAGAGAATATGCACTGACAATTTACTGAATTTTTTTTTTTACATTTTTCCCAAAGAGGCAGTTAATGTTCAGACAATATAAAATTCACCAGAATCTGAATCACCCCAATTGTCTCTGAATTTTTATCACTTGATAGCATGTTAAGAACTTTGACATTTAAGAAATAAGATCTTACAATGAGTTTGAATTGATCTGTGATGGATGATCTCACACACCTGGAGCCTAAATACCCAAGTGGGCAAGAGAAGCAGTAGAGTCCGGCTTCACAATCGCCATTAGAAGAGCACTCATCATCTAGCTGATCAAAGATTCGAAAAGAATGTGATAAAAAAGTTGAAAACACAGAAATTAAAGGCATAATTCAAAAGCAGAGGGTGTAGGGTACACAAACCTTGCATTTTCCATTAGAGCAAGCAGCATCAACACGATAACAAAGCGGAAGCATAACAACCACAAGCAAGAACACACGAAAACCCATTTGTACAATGACTTGTGGGATTCGTGAAAGGACTTGAAATGGGTGAATGAGAAAAGATAATCACAAAAAGGTGTCAAATTTATAGTGAAAAAAAATGCAATGATGGATTTTCTGTTCTGGGTGAGGAAGAAAAAGGAACTCCAAGATTGAAAGGGAAAGAGGGTATGCTGCTTTCATTAATAATTGGAGACAAATCAATTCAAAACATTAGTTGTAGTGGTGGACTAATGAGAGTGTGAAAGGTTTGTTAACTTTTCAGTTTTCATAACCTATCGCCGAACTATAAAGAACAACAGCAACGGTTGAAGTGCTGTTTTTGGATTTTTAATAATTAATTTGGACTTTGGAGGACAGAAAATATAAGATATTTTGGTAAGCAAAGAGCACTTCTCTAGGTTGGTGGTTGAATGCATTAATTTAAGCATTGGTTTTCTCGAATATAAGGTTGTGGTTACTGGTTCTTCCACCATTATGGATGCTGGAATAATTAATACAGTGGACAACTACGTAACTACATAAAGAAGGAAATAAATATAAATTTACCCATGACTCTATATATATTGAGTAGCTTATGGACAAAAGATAACTAATAATAATTAAATAAACATTTTGTCTTTTTTATTGGTTTGAGTTCCACTCTCTTTTTCTTTTCTCTTTTTTTTTTCAGTTCGGACTTTAATTATACGACAATCATATTCATAGCCATCAATTCTGAGATTTATGGATGATCCATACGTGTACAAAGAAAAATAAAAGTGATCCATGACTAAAAAGCAGAGGATATTCTTGGCATTTGTGTTTATTCCTAGAGGCTATTGTTACGAAGGGAGATAATCCTCTTTTTATTGAACAAGTTTATTAAATCAATTTAGTGATATTGAATTAATTCCACTATTTTAATATAAATGGTATCCTAACAATTTTACATCTATTAAAGATTTAAAGATAGAGTAATGTTACCCTTTCATTAGCGTCGGCTTATGACTAGTGTCTAGGGATGTCAACAGGGCGGGTAGGGTACGGGTAGTAGCTCCCCCATACCCTACCCGCTGGATAAATATTCGTCCCCGCTGGATAAATATTCGTCCCGTACTCATACTCATATTCATCGAGTATCCGTTATGCAGGTACCCGTCTATTTTTTTCATATCCGCGGATATCCGCGAGTATTTACAAAATTATTTAAAAAATAAATATTTAATCATAAATTCAAATAAAATAAAATAAAATACATCACTATCATAAATTTTAAATAAAGTTCAAACAAACTCAAGTCCATACAAGTCCAAATAATCATAAAATAAATATAAGATGACGTTCAACACAATGAAAATTCTTTAATTAGTGCTTTGATTAACCAGCCTACTTTTTCCGATTGATTCATGAGACAAAGTTAGGTCAGAATGTTTTCTACTAATATATATATATATATATATATATATATATATATATATATATATATATATAAGATTGTGAATTAAAGTTTAGCGGGTACGGGTATCCACAGGTACGGATACTATGATACTCCTACCCGCCCCATTAACATGCGGGTATAAAAAATACTCGTACCCGCGGGTAGCGGGTATCCATTTTTAATATTCGTTTCCTACCCATTGCGGATTTTATATGCGGATACCCGCGGGTACGGATATTTTTGGCATCTCTACTAGTGTCCATTTTCAGGAGACGCTATTTTTTAACTTTCTTGTAGTCACAATTACAAAAAAAAAAATTGCATGATTGATACTATGATTCATAGAGCCTTATTATATGTATTAGGATTATGTTTAGAATTTGTTTACAACATTAAAAATAGAAAAGTTCAAATTATATTTTCTTAGATTTTAAATTTTAAATCTGATATATAAATTAATTTTAGTTTATAGAAAATTTTATTTTACTGTCTTCTTTCTTAACATTTTATAGAAAAAGAAAATATGTAATAAGCAATTCACATAACTGGATCGAATTCATGTGGACAACAATTTTGATAGAAAGAAATAAGTGGTTGGAATTCATGTGGACAAGATTTCAACAATGGTAGCTAGGATGTGAAAATAGTTTATATCACCCACCTAAATATATCTTTTTCAAACATATATTAAATATTCATTCAAAAATTAAAAAAGATTTTTTTAAATAAATAAAAATACAAAAACTAATTTGTAAAAGTTATTATATAATTTATTTAAAGCTTATTTTTAACTTAAGCTAATTTTTTTCATATTTCTTTTTAAAAAAAAGAAAACTTTACAAATATTTTCTTAAAATAATCCTTATTTATATGAGAAAAGTAATTCAAACCAATATGTATAATAAACATATCATGCATATAGGATTCATCCTATTTGTATAGGGTACAATTGATAAGTTATCTCCACTTATTAATATATATATATATATATATACCTATTGGAAACCATTTTAAAATTAAATACAAAACTTTAATTTCTTTCATTCCACTAATTTCTTAGACTAATCCAACTCATTCAAGATATTAATAGAACATGAGAAAAAAATACCATAAAAACAAGCCACAAATGCATCCATATTCTGAAATAGACAATTAATTAGATATATTAATGTATCATCCTTCTCAACTTTCGGCTATGCATAAATTAGGGTTCAAGACACGTGGCAACCATGCATAACATTTGCATACTCTTGTTATATTCAACAAATACACGAAAACCAATAATGAAAGAATTATTTACCCAAGTACACTTGGTGCTTTTCAAAACAACGAATATTTTTCGTTAATGATTCATTTTTCATTTAACGGTATTCATTTCCTAAAAATAACGAATAAAATGTTTTTTTCTAATTAAAAAGATACTTTTCAAAAGTAACGTGAAGCCCTTTTGGATTTTCATAATAGATACAAATATTTTGACTTTTTTTTATTTACTTATAATACACCATTCAATCATTCTTACATTATCACATCATATTATTTAAAAAAATCAAAATAAATAATTAAATAATAATTAAAATAACGAGTTAAGAGTAGATAAAAAAATAATTAAAATATTATTATCCTTTTATAATTTTACCAAACCAACAATGATAACTTGGGCTCGTGGTGAAAATTTACTGAGTTTAAAATATGTTTGGAAAAAAAAAGTCTAAATGCTTTTAATAGAAGAAAATATAAGAAATATAATAAAAAACTGAAATTAGTTTATTGAACTTCCTTCCTAATAATTTATATAAAACCTTTTTTATTTTTTATATAATGTTAGCTTTTAAGAAAATGTGATTTCACTTTATATTCTTAGTTTTTTTCCTACAGTTGTATTACAAATTTGCATCGTTAATGAAAGGCGTAATTTTAATTTTATTTCTTTTTATTGTATTTAATTTATGTTTTACTTTCTATACATACATTTAACTTTTTTGTTCTGATTTTTCAAAATTATTCTATTTCTATTTTGTATTTTCTTAATTGTATTATGTGTTGTTCAACTGACATGTTAAATATATTGATGATGTAACATAAATATTGCATGCAAATTAGAACTAGTTTGGTGTATATTATGATAAAAAAGTGGATAAGGATAATCGTAACAATAATAATAATAATAATAATAATAATAATAATAATAATAATAATAATAATAATAATAATAATAATAATAATAATAATAATAATAATAATAATAATAGTGAAAGAAGTAGTTATAATGCAAATCACAATCATTATTATGACAACAATAATTGCATCTTAACACTAATAATAATGACAATTGTTAAATAGTTATGATAAGGATATGATAATAATGGTGACAAAATGATGATAATAATGATAAGAGTGATGTGAAAACGTGGAAATGGTGGGAAAATTTTTGGGAACAAGTGGTGATGGTGGTTCCTACAGCAACAATAACAATGGTGATGTAATAAAAAATCTAATACAAGGGACAATTAAAACAACGACAATATAATATTAACAAAAGTAACGATAACATCCGATGATAAACAATAATTCTCTTCCATTCAACAAATATGCCTTTTTCACAACACACAATCCATTCTTTTGCTAGTTAAAGGGTTCTTCAACGTAACTTTTGGATCAGTGTAGACTTCCACAAGAGTTGACTTTGTGCGTTATAATTCTCCCAAGGGTAGATCACAAATTGTAGCAATCGATGGCAATCACATTAAAGATCACAACTTTTCAAGTCAAGCCCACAAATTTGACCACAGAGTTTGAATCAAGCCATCCATTCATAGCAGCAAGAACAATGCATTTTGTAGTAGCATTCAGTTATATATGCTTCACACACAGCATTCAATTCCACCCCAAAATGGCTCCTTTTCCCTGTCTTCCATTTTTCACCACCACAAAATCCAAAACCACAAGCAACTCTAATCCAATAGAACAGCTCTGTCACCGCTTCTCTTTTTCTGAGCTTCAAGCAGCCACAAATGGGTTCATGCCGAGTTTAATTGTCAGTGGAGAAGGTCAATGCAAGGTCTACAAAGCCCACCTCAAAGGCCATGGAGACGTAGCCATCAAACACTTCGAGATTAAAAGCCCAGATCGTGATATAGAATTCAGGGTCGAAGTCGAGATTCTGTGTCAACTACACCACCCAAATGTTGTTCCTTTGGTTGGTTTCTGTGAGCACAAAAATGACAAGTTTGTTGTGTATGATTATGTCTCCAATGGAAGCCTCCATGATTGTTTGCATGGCACCAACAAAAACAGTGCTGTTCCCTTGTCGTGGATACAAAGACTTAACATCTGCATCGGGGTGGCTCGTGGACTGCACTACATTTACTTTGAAACCAAGATACCCATCATGCACCGTGCTGTGAAATCAAGCAACATTCTTTTGGACCGTAATCTGGTGCCTAAAGTGGCGGATTTTGGACTTTGCAAGAAGCACCCGCAAGAGGAGTCAAGGCCAAAGCCACCAAGAGTTGAGTTGAGGGAGAACTTGGAGGTTAGTTTGGAATACATGGAGCCTGAGTATTTTATGACTGGAAGGTTATCAAAGAAATTTGATGTGTACTCTTTTGGGGTGGTAATGTTAGAGATTGTGTGTAGGAAGGAAGCATGTTTTTTAACCCCAGGTGGAGATTGTGAGTACCTTGTTAAGTGGGCTTTTGAGGATGAAAGGAAGGGGGTTCTTGAGAAGATTGTTGATCCATCTCTTATTGGAAAAATAGCACCTTCTTGTTGGGAAGTGTTCATTGAGATTGTTCAGAGATGTTTGGCATCAGTTGAAGAGAGGCCAACGATGGGTGAAGTGGTTGTGATTCTTGAAAATGCATTTTTGTTGCAAGAGAGAGCAGATGTGTGAAAGAGTGTGATGAGCCAAAGGCCATTAGGAAGAGAAATATAAGCAAAAAGAATACAGTTGTTGTATTTTTCATGTTTCTGTTCAATTTTTGTGATTTCACAATTCTTGTAAAGCTTTTCCTTTTTCCATATTTAAGTGCTTCCAGCAGTATATCACAGTAAAGCTATGATGCATCGATACTTCAACTTGGGTCACGTATCAATGTTCAATACAAATTGTGTCTGATACTTGAACGATACTTATGAAGTATTTAATTTATAAAATCGTAATACACTATAATAAAATCTTTGAATAATAACCAATTTTAGTGACTAAAAATAATTAGTCATTATATAATGACCAAATTGACAACTAAAATAGTTTCAAAAAAGTATAATTGGTCTTTAAATTGATAATTAAAATAGTTTCAATTATGAATTGATTTTTAAATTGGTCACTAACATTAGTTACTAGGTTTTGGCTACCAAAATATTTGGTCCCTAATTAGAAAATTTGGATTCACACATTAACAATCATATATTTATTATGTTTGTAAGAATTATTGTACATTTTTCAATATTCATCTATCATATATTTATCACGTATCGTATCCTATTATTTTGAAAATAAACTTATCGACATATTGAATATATGTCATATCTAATACACATATCGTATCTGTGCATCGTAGCAGCAGAGTTATACAAAGCTATAGATAAATTTTTTTAGACTTGAAGACTCTCGGATTATGATAAACCATGCTAGATTTGTCTCCACACATACTACACCCAAACAACGTCTATTATTAAATATACAAAAATATTATTAAACACAATTTTTCTGTCAAAATTTGCAATTTTTTTCACTACACATGACTACACAGTTTCATATAGACCCAAGAGACCAAGTTACAATTCTCAAATCATCTCTTTACTTAAACAATAGTTTTCTACTTTTTTTTCTTCTTCACTTCTTCACACATGCTTACTTAGGATCAATAAATATTTTTCGTGACGCAAGTTAGTTTCCTGCTTTTTTCTCTTCTAAATATTAGTCCAAAGTTGTCTTGAAAACAACACAATATACATGTACATTTTATTTATGAGTTTACTTGATTAAAAAAAAAAAGTAATCTTTCCTGCGTTTGTTTGTAACTTACATATACAGGAAAAAGTTATATATTTTGTTCTACCATAGTAGCATCAACAATAGTTGTTGAACCGGAATCTTGTATCGTCAACACCAGGATCTAACACTCAAATAAAAATCCAAAACAGCCCTTCAACTGTTGGTGTCGTTCTTTAAAGTAGAAGATAGCTGGGAGACTTTCAGATTCACCTTAGTGAAATACTATTTTGAGTTGCCTTTATTTCCAATAATTAATGCAGCATAAATACGTAACCTCTTACCCTTCGGTTGCTCATAAGAATTGAGAATGCCATGAGTCCCTTCCATCTTTTCATTTTTAACATATATTAGAGCTTTTGTGATTACCTTTTCCTTATCACTTCCTTTCAGACACTTCAACTTTGTCACATAACAAATGAGTTCTCGTTCGTGCTTGCTTTTGGCCATTATTCTTCCCTTGTGTTACTATGTTGATGCTGCTTGCTCTAATGGAAAATGCAAGGTTTGTATACCCTACCACCTCTTATTTGAATCATGCCTTTTACTTTTCAGTTTCAAAATTGGTATTATATTTGTTTTCAATCTTTGATCAGCTAAATGAAGAGTGCTCGTCTAACGGTGATTGTGGAACCGGACTCTATTGTTTCTCATGTCCACTTGGGTTTTCAGGCTCTAGGTGTGTGAGATCTTCTGTCACAGATCAATTCAAGCTCATAGTAAGATTCTCACTTCTCCTTGGTCTTTGCCTTATTTCACAAGAAACTGTCACAACACAGGTCTAAAGATTTTTTAAATGCCAACACTTGGCAGGGTTTTGGTTCTGGTGGTGTAGGCTAGAAACTAGTTCCATCATTTTACATGAAATGAATATTAACTGCTATTATTTGAAAAAATCATGAAAAATTTTCAGGACTTTGTATTATTATATTTATTTTTGGATACCAAAAGAGAAACCTAAGCTATAGTATGAGATATGTCACTGTCTTTAGAGTGAAAAGGAAATTTAGGAGTGTTTCTTCTTAATCAGTTTTTTAACTGTTTGTTTTCTTTCGGTATAGAATAATTCTCTTCCATTCAACAAATATGCCTTTTTGACAACACACAATTCTTTTGCTATTGATGGAGAACCATCTAACACAGGAGTGCCTCGAGCCACCATCACTAATCAAGAAGACAGTGTAACGCAGCAGCTAAAAGTACGTTATTCGTTACTACTAGGCTTATATTCTGTTAACTTCTATGATGTTCTGTTTCTACTACTCGCAAGGATGTTCAAGGTTCATTATTTCTGCCATCTGTGTTTCATCTGTAGAATGGAGTTCGGGGACTAATGCTAGATACGTATGATTTTGATGGAGATGTGTGGTTATGTCATTCATTTCGAGGCCACTGCCATGATTTCACAGCTTTTGTATGTAGAATTCATCTTCCCAGTAATGTTTTCTTTTTGGCCTCTACAAAAATACAAACATTTATGCTAACATTAGTTCAGCTACACAAAGATGCTAACTTTGTATTCTACAAGTAGGAACCAGCTATAGATACACTTAAGGAAGTTGCAGCTTTTCTATCTACCAACCCAGAGGAAATTATCACACTCATACTGGACGATTATGTTAAAACACCCAAAGGGTTGACAAGAGTCTTTACAGAAGCTGGTTTGATGAAGTTTTGGTTTCCTGTGACGAGAATGCCGAAAAAAGGAGGAGAATGGCCTCTTGTGAGTGATATGGTTGCTAAAAATCAAAGATTACTTGTGTTCACTTCAATAAATTCTAAAGAACAAAGTGAAGGCATTGCATACCAGTGGAATTACATGGTTGAAAATCAGTGTAAGATATCACCAACCATTAAATCTTTCTTTGTTCTTCACAAAAACATTTTTATTCCTTTGTTAGTTTTCCATTTTGGTGTGTGATCTTAATTTTCCCCAGATGGAGATGGAGGAAGAAAAGCAGGAAGGTGTCCAAATAGAAAAGAATCTTCTCCTCTTGATGACAAGAGCAAGTCCTTGGTGTTGATAAACTATTTTCGCACTTTTCCACTTAAAGCAATCACATGTGAAGATAACTCTGGAGGTCTCATTGACATGCTGAAAACCTGTCATGGTGCTGCTGGCAACAGGTGGGCCAATTATGTTGCGGTTGACTATTACAAGGTAGAACTTTGGCACATTTTCTCTTTTGCTACAAATTTTGTTGCTGAGCATAAACTTTTGACTCAGTCGTTCCAATATTTGTTATAATTTGGGGATCATTTTGCAGAGAAGTGAAGGAGGAGGGTCCTTTAAAGCTGTGGATACTCTCAATGGGAAGCTCTTGTGTGGTTGTGATGATGTCCCTGCCTGTGTGGTGAGTAAATTTTCACAATTTCTTTCTTGAACACATAGTAAATAACTCCACGACATTTGATTTTTTATTCTTTTTCATTTTCAGCCAGGATCTACTTCACAAGCTTGCTCAGCCCAGAAAGCATAGCAAGTAGCAACAAGCTTCTTGTAATGTTTGAGTCTGTTTAAGTGTAATTTCTTGCCTTCATTACCACGCTTTCCTGGTTCGATATAATCATACAAGTACTACTGTATGCCAGTGCTACCGGATTATGAGTTTGTATAAACGTGAAAATGACACTTATATAAAACTATCGGTAATTTAAGATAATGGTACTTCTTTTAAGCAAATGGGAAAATCTTTTAAGATTTGCACTTAGCCATGCGTTACTCTATATTCTAACCTCCACTTATAATGATAGAAGTTCTATTCTGTTGCCATAATCCTACTAATTTATGAGCAATTTGTGAGGAATTCAAATATAGAATTGAAAATCTCACATTGAATAAAAATAAATAAGATGAACATGTAAAAAAATAAAAAAAAACACACAAACCTATTGTCTTATGGGCTTTTTATAAGAGGTGCCTATGAGATCTCATGTATGTTGACTAATGATTCAGAACTCATCATATTCAAATTTTTTTGGTTACAAACCAACTCTCCCCAATTCCAATCGTAACTATATGGTTTAACTTTTCCAATATTAGTTTTGTGTTGGATTTTAACCCGACTAACGCAATGAAATATCAAGAAATGTTGATAGATGAATTAGAAATTTCATTTCGAATGTAAACTTGCTATTTACAGATCCTCGTCGGTTTGGTCAGGTGTTTCAGATTATTATGCTCTTAATTTGGAAATCACATATTGGACAACCGATAATGGGACATATAAAAACAATTGGAATGACAACTAGTTTTCTCATGACAACATAGCTCAAATTTCTATTATCCTTATTAACACAAAACACTTTCTCAAAGTTAGGGTTGTGGATGCTTGGGATGGGTCTATTCCTACCTTTCTGCAACAAGTACCGAGAGTGTAGAATCTATAACATCTGATTTTAACTTGTGCTTATTTTTATCCTTCCTCGCATCCATGTTCTTGGAGTAAGAGTATTTGGTTGCATAATCCCTCCAACTAAAACTCTGATTCTTAGGAAACTCTTAATAGACTCCCTTCTGATAGCCATGCAACACAACTCTTTTCATGTAGTAAGCAAGAACACAACTCTTCTCATGTTTTTCTTTTATGTTCTACCCCTAGAAGTTTCTGGACTTTAGCTTCAAGGGATTTTTTTCTGGTTTTAATTCATGTCCAACCATGATATTTTGAGTTTGCTATGTAGTGCAGGTAGTCCCTTGACAAGGAGATTCATTAAGTCATTATACATATTGTCAGGGTAAACAAAATTTATACGCCAATCAATATAAAATCTTCCTAAGTATGATTCTAATTATTTGAAAAATCACCTCAATTATCATACAAGGGAGTCTGCGAATGATTGACCGTGTAAAAACTATTTACACCCAGTGCATACACTATTAATTTCTAATCGAGTGGAAATTATCAGATATTTTGTAAAAGCTTGCATCTGTACCTATAAAAGATACAACCAGAGAACTTCTACAACATCTTAGGTTACTGTTCATGCCTCATATCGGTAGTTCACACAATGAATTGTTAAGTTATGGCTTGGAGGTTTGAAGAAAACAATCAAACACTGCACAATTGACAACCTAACAATCTTTTTTCATTCATATTGGGCATAATACCGGAAATGTTCATCCGACACAGCACAACTAAAAAGACGAAATGAAAACAGATTTTGCCGTTTCTTAAACCAAAGGACAAGTATATCATGTAAGTTATGAATTTGCTAAAAGGGAATAGGGAGTGAAATCACATTATATCGAAGGACAACAACACAATAACCAAAGGTTGCCAATCAAACTCACTCTCATGACATAATGGCGCAAAATTGCAGATTATGCGAACACAAAATTTCAACTTTCAAAAATCTAAGTTGTGTCTTAAAAAGATAAGCATGTGGAAGACCTACTTCTTAGAAGGCTTCCCTTTCTTTTGAGAACCTTTCCCCTTTGTGTTATCCATTGAAGAATCCATGTTATTGTCCTTTACATTAATGGCACCCTGGCTGAACTCCGGAGACAGTATCTTAGCAATCTCAGGAAAACCAACGGTGTTTCTTCCACGCAACAAAGTTTGCAAATTCTGCTCCCAAATCTTGTCCTTTTTAATACCAGGACTCTGCAGACCAAACATATCACATTAGTAATACCCTAAATTTAACCTCACGAACTAGGAAGCACAAGTTATATAATCAAGTGTAAAATAAGATTGGAAATGATGAGTGAGGTAAGGTGAGAGAACCCGGAAATTGTAGAGTTTGATAAACTTCGAGAGAATGAGAGCAACTTCGGAACGAGAGTGGCGAGGGATGCCGAGGAAGGTGCAGAGTTCACTGGAAGACTTGCGGATTTTGGTGTTGCCGGTGCCGGTGATTTCTGCCACCGCTTTCGCCACCGTGGACATGCTCCTCCGACCCAACGAACCCATTTTCGCGATGTGCTATGACTGCTACAACTGTGAGTTCTTCAACAAATCAACACCAGTAAATGAATACTATCAAAAACAAAGAGTGCAGACACAGTTTTGTTAAGTGATGTATTTAATTGAACTTTTTTAAAAGTTACTTTTTTATATAAGATCATCATATAAATTTTAAAAGATTTGTCATAATGTAAATTCTTTTTGAAAGAATTATTATTATCATTTGTGTAATATAATCTAAAAGAAAACATGAAATATTAAATCATAAAATTTGAAAAGGTTTTATATGTTTATAAGAATTTTATGAATTTTAGAAAAAATCACAATTATTTTTAATCTTTATTATTTTTACCGTAGAAACTATTTTTACTTATTACTAAAAATAACATGAACAAATTTATAAGTATAAATATAATATAATATATATCTATATATATAATAAATAAATAGAAGAAAAAAATTGTTTATTCAAAGTCATAGTCATAAAGCATACATAAACACTCAACTCAACCAATACATTTTAGTCTGTTACTAAAAATATGGATGTGTAGTGTATGTACAGTATTCCTTTTTTCTAATTTACTTTACTTACACTTTTTTGTTTAGTTTATTTTTTATAAAAACAATTGCTTTGAATCACTTGTATAAAGGGGTGGATGTTGACTAATATTTTAGGAAAATCAAAATAACACAATAAAAATTCATAGATTGTCACTAACATAAAGATAACGAATACATAATTTAGTAAAATCATAACTATATAAACAAATAATAATTATTGTCATTTATTCTTTTATATTCTTGAATTCATCAATAATTGGACCACAACTAAAATTTTTAATTATTTCTTTTTTGATGTAAATAAACAAATTGTCAGTAAAAAATTCATCTTTCATCTTATTCAGCAATCTTATTTTGATAATCTTCATTACAAAAAACATTTTTTCTATTATAGTAATAGCTCACCAGTAATTCTTTGAACTTTAAGAAAAAAAAAATTATAATTGGACAATTGAGTCAGTAGTATCATGGTTTAGAATATATGTGAAAAAGTTGAATTTGTTTTGTTTTCATCTTCACACACAGTTTTCCATTTTATCATGTTTAAAATATGAATTTGTTCTTTTATTTTTCACCGATATATTTTTTAAGATTAAGACTAAAGAATAATTTGTCATAATCTAATCAAAAATTGAGACGTAAATGCTAAAATAAAATTTTATAATAATCAAGTTACAATTAAAAGTCAATTATGAAAAAACACATAGCATAATATTTTTTCCTTCTATATTCCTAAAAATGAATATAGTTAGATAAAAAGTAATTTTAACTATTAAATTAATATTTCACTATCAAGTAAGACAAAAAATTTTTTTTTTCAAAAATGAAAGAGAACATATAAAAGATAAGAGTAGAGGCAACAATTATTTTTCTCTTTAAAGAAAACAAGTAAAATTAAAATATGAGAATAATATGTAAAAAGTTCATGAAACAAATACAAAATATCTTAATAATTTTTTTTATTCTTTATTATATTTGATTCAAATTTTATTATCAATTAATATTAAATATTATGATTTATAAATCAAATAAAAAAATTTAATTTATTTTTCTTTGATTCTTGATATACTATACATAATTTAAAAAAGTTTATGGACATTACATTATTTAAAAAATTTCAAAATTTTTAATTACATAAATTATTAAAAAAATTAAATTTTTTGGGCATACATAATTTTAAAAATTTTAAGAATTTTAATTACATAAATTAAAAAAAAATCATAATTTTTGGGAGACATTACCATATACTCTTATTATCGTCCGCCACTGCTTGTAAAATATTTTCACATATTATTTTTCAAAAGTGATTTAATTAAAATATATGAGAAGTAATTTCCCAACTAAGTATATATTTAAGAACCCGGAAAGTCGAGCATAAGTTTTTTTTTTTTAATCTCATCAACGTGTTCTCTTATTGAATAAAAACTTCTAAGAATAAAAGTAATTAAAAATAATAATATATATTCATCAATAACCATGTTTTTCAATAGCACTGATATTTTTTTGTTTGAAAAATTTTGTTAACAGGAATACCAAATTTCGTAAAATAAAAACTATATTGATAAAATATTAGGTTAATTACTATTTTAGTATTTATATTTTGAATTTTAATTTATTTTGATCACAATTTTTCATTTTATTGAATCAATTCGCATTACGTAGTTTTTTTTGTCTTTTATGTATATTTTTTTCTGATTCAATTGATTCCATGTATTTTTTATATAGAGTTGTTTTTTTATTATTAATGTCTTCCTCAAATCTTGAAAATGTATTTAAAAGTCACAATTAGGTTTATGTATCTATCTATGATGATATAGTAGAGAAAAACGAAGATCATAGAGTTGTGATCTTAGTTCTAAAGGAGTCTATCTTGGATTTGAACAAAACGATTTTTGTGAAATTGTGTAGCAAAAAAGAAAAGGGAAAAGAGGGTTTGGACTCACATGTAGTCATTTTTAAACAATTTTAATGTTGAATTCACGAAAGAAATCACATTGTCTTTGTTTAAAGAGTATAGGGACTTTTGAGTCCAAAAAAAAATATACAGTGACCAAATGAATAACTAAACATATTATTAAATAGATATATGGTTACCTTTCAACCAATGATAATGGCAATTTCACATAATGAATGGCATTAAATGGGTTTAAAGAGTTGTCAATTTAGCTTTGCCCATAGAGTTTAGCCTTGACCCACGTGGGTTATAGCCCAAATAGCCTTCAATTTAAAAAGCCTACATGACCAAAAACCCACAAAAATCCTATGGGTCAAGGTCAACCCATGGGCTTCCCTTTTAAACATGTTTTAAACATGAAAAACATATTAATTTTTTAAATATATTATTAAAATTTCAGTTTAGGTCGACCACTCTCGACAATTGACCTTAGACCATCCATCTCGTCAATCAACCCAACCCGACAAATATCGGTTGTTAGGATGGCCTATCTTGGGCGTTGGCCTAAGCCGACCTGTCTTTGCTAAAACATCCTGGTGAGATATTACTAATTTAAATAAAATAAAAACAATGATAGTAATAATTGTGCATTTATTAAAATTTCTTTCTCAAAACGCGGGAAAAATTCATACTTTATTAAATGCATCGGAGTTCAAAACCATAAATTCAATTCAATTGACTGATAATAAATCACTATTTATAAAATATTAAATATAATTCATATAAAGGTTCCAATGTTGCCTCGCTCCGACCTCTAAACCTCACCAGCTCCACATGTAATATCATATGCTCATGTATTACACGATCATCGTCAAACACAAGCAGATAGGGTGAGCTAGCAACATAAACAATTGTTAACCAAAAATAAAGTGCGCACACACTCTCGTTGGGGAACCTCCATCCCCCGATTCCAGAAAACATGGCCACCACCATGTTCGTCCACGTTCTACATTCTGAGATGATGACCTTAAGATATCTTTTGCTACAACAAGCCACAACTCATGGTTCCACCTCCACAAGCCACAACTTGTAGATACACATTCGGGATTATCCTGTTACGAACCACTATCTGTGACGCCAGGTGGAGTTTCCAATACGAACCACTATTTGTATTCTCAACACAAGATTTGCAACATCACCGACCACAACTCGTGATTGCCTATTCAAGTGGAGCCAACCTATACGAGCCACAACTCGCATATATCCCATACTCTTCTATTGTTTCCACCGTCTACATCGACCTTGTTCACAAATAATACAAAGGGAATGCTTCGGGATCACTCATATCAGCTTGAGATCAAAGACCACACTAGATTAGTTGGGTTTCACATGGTGAAGCAACAACTTGAAACCTGTGAACTACATTATGCATACTAAACTTAAAACCAAAACATTTCACTCCTTTAGCTTGATTGAAACCCTAGTTGTTCTACAAATTTTGGGAATAGTAAGCATTTTGTCATCCTTATCATGATAAATAATGCAATTTCAAAGGGAAGAAAATCAAAATCAAGAAATAAACTTTAATCCCAAACAAACGAAACCCCAAAACTAAGAAAATGTCATATCTCCACCCAAATCATATAAAGCAACTAAATTATCCAACACAATGACAGAAAGTTGTAAGAGCAAAAGTTGTAAAACGAAAGTACTGTAAATTTTTTGTTTTTGAAAAATATTACTAGCTAACAAACTAGAGATGAGATGTATGAAGATTCAATGTTGTACTTATAAAATAATGAATCAAAGCATGAAAAGGTTATGTCAGCCTCGACGGTGAGCAATGACGCTAACTATGACCTTGAACGATAACAATGTGCCCAATCGCAGGTCTTGGTGTTGGTGTTGTTTGGCCTCGTGCGAAGAACGACAAGGAGGTGGGAGACGCTATGACTCCAATAACGACCTTTATGACGACCTTCGTGATGAATCATACCGATGACGGTAACTCCAATCGACAATGAGACCCAAGGTTTGTCGTTCACCATCAACATCAAAACCCTAGATTGCCACCACCGTCCATCGAAAGAGTAATAACCATTTGGTCGTGATGGAGGATTCAATTTGTGAAAAGGATGATGCAAGTCATGGTTGGGTTTTTTGTGTTCTGTTTGGGTGAATGCAAAGAAGTGAGAAGTTGATTGCAAAAAAGAAGCAGAAAAACATGTTTTCTCTGTCTTGATTTGGGGGACGAGAAAGAATAAAACCTAGCACCTTCTTAAATTCAACAAAAATGTCCATTCTTAATTTTATTTCCTTAATGCTAGCGTGGAAAAAAATATGATAAAAAATATCCTAAGTCACAGCCATGTCATGGAGTAAGAGAAGTTGTAAAAAATGAGTAGTCATTATATCATTTTTCAAGAGAAATTTGTATTGAGCTCGAAGAAAAAGATGTGCTTTGACTCGATAATAACAACTATAGAGTCTTCTTTGTAACGATTGTTCAAATGTACGGAAACCTTATAAGACTAATTAATCTCTTCTTTTGAGACATTATTTGATAAGAATGCACAAACAATGTAGCATTCTCTATGACTTTTTGACATGTTGATTATAACTACATCCAAAAGGGTTGGGGGAGAGGTTCTTGATTCCACAAATGTCTAACAAGAAGAAACATAAACACGTTGAAAAGAAAATATGCCAAATTTTGAAATTCTAATTAAGTCATACATTTTGACTTTTTTTTATTACTCTTTCTAGCCACTTTTAAGTAGTTTGTTATTTTGGTGGAAAGGTCAATCCTATAAACCTTAGAAGTTAAAAGTTCATAAAATTTATAATAATACCTAGCCTATCTATTAAGACTTGTCCTTCCTGAGCGGAAGGAAAAGACTATTTGACAAACTCTATAGAAGGCTAGTCCTTCTTCTAGTCGCAGTATTAGGTTAAACCTTTTGCTATTAAAGTCAAGCAATTTAGCATCTTTCAGTGAGGTGTAGTAGAACAATATTGAAAAAAAGAATGAAGAGAGAACCATTGATAATAAACAAACAGGTTGGCAAACTCCCAAAAAGAAGAGGAACTTGATCCAAAAGACAAGGGAAAGTTTTCACAAAGAAAATGTGTCAATGCTTACATAGTTTAAGTTTACATGTGAAAAACATGAGTGAGAATTAAATGATAAATCGGTTAATAAAAACTAAATACAAGTTATTAATATTTAATGTGAGATTCCTAGTGATCTAACATGATAACTTTTTGGGATTATTTATCACGTGGAAAACCATAATTATTATAAAATATGTAATAAGTGATAAGAAAGAGAAGAATGACAATGGACATAAAGAGTCTCAAAAGAGTGATAAAACAAGTATTTATATAAAAGAATCTTTATTTTCTACTTTTCAAAAGTTAACGAATTCTACTTAGTGGATATATTGAGAAAGAGGTGAGTAAGGTTGAGTTAAACAAAGTCACAAAAAGAATAAAAGAAGTTATTTCTAAAGAGATGGAGAGATATAAGTTGCATACTAGTTATACTACAACAAAAGTGAAGGTCACAAATGTGGAAGTTATGCAATAAAGACTTATCTTTGCACATTGAACAAGTGGACTGATGACAAGGTAGTATAAATGTCAATATAATTGGACTACAGAAATCAAGATAGGGGTCATGTGTTGGTGTGACATCAGGAGGGTTATGGTGTGGAAATCATCAGACATTTTGAAAAGAGGAATAGACAGAGCTACAATGATGAGCTCTCATACCATAAAAGAAAACCGCAAAGACAATGTAAGACTTATAGCCAAAAACCTCTATAGCATAAATGGATAACAGATGACTAAAAGGAATAACAAAAAAGTTACACCAGAATTAATTCTAATAATAAATTGCAACAATGAATAAGACAAAAAAAGACAACGAAAAACAAGTATTGTATATTTGTATAATGAATAAGGATGAATGTAGAATCAAGTTTGTTGATCCCAGATAATGATACTTTATTTTGAATAACTGTGTTCTTCCCCTTCTTTTATATACATGTTAGAATCACTTTACAAATAAACATTTTTTACAGTTCACAATCCTTAATGCATTAAGAAATGTTTACTCTTCCTTTCTAAAAGCAGAATCTAACTAGTACACATAGAAAGCTTCGCAACAAGCTTCTTGAAATGTTGAATCTTTCTAAATGTAACTGCTTAACCTTGTCCCAAGCTTCCTGGTTCCAATATAATCATACAAATGCTATTTTATGCAGACACAGAATTACCATCATGTTTGATTAGCTTTTCGTAACTACAGACTGCTTAGGTATAGTTTAAAGGTGCAGGTGAAATTAAGATACTTGTTTCTGTCAGATCAGAAACATTTTCCTATTCAACAATACTACACAAAGATAACGAAATTTGGTGCAACATGACTCCATTCCCATAAAATTATCAGTAATTTTCAGCAATCCATGGTGCGCAGTTCCAAATTACGTATTCAAATCCTTTTATGCTCGTCGTGATCATTCGAAAAAATATCATCCCAAACCAAAAAATAAAACACACTAGCTACAAAAACCAGCAACAAACTACATTATAGTTCCAAAAAGCCATGGAGTCATGTTTTACTTCATTTTTTACTTAACAGGCTGATAACAAAAATGTTGAAATTAACATAAATCATCGGAGAGAAAAATTGTTACAATAATTAAACACGTAATCTTGAAATTGTCTTACTTTGCAACCTGTCTTCATTCACAAGAGATAGGAGCAACTTGATTCTGTACAGAGACATCGCAACATCAGAAACATGAAACTAAACACATTAATTTTGAGCTTTAGCAGCAGTAGTAGTAGTAGGTGTTCTCATCTACTTGATTCCCTCAACGTGGTTTTGGGTCAACAATTTCAGAGAAAACCGTCCCAGACATTAATCTATCACTCTCTTTATAGCTGCTACTAAGCTCCTCGCTGCTGGTACTCACACTCACCACACTCGTTCCACTACTCTTGTTAAAATCCGAAACCTGACCCACACTCGTTCCACTACTAAACAAATCTTCGTTACCGTCCTCTCTTCTTTCATTACCACGCTCACCACCAACCACGTTATCATTATCGCGCTGTTCCGCACTCTCTTGTAACTGCAACGCAAACTCCAGCATCCAAACGACGTCGTTCATCGACGGCCTCTGCGTTCCATCGTCCAACAAACAACTCACCCCAATCTCGCAGAACTTCCTCAAGCACTCTGGTGCGATCCGACCCTTCAATGTGGGATCCACAATCTGCGCAATGGTCCCGTTTTGGTAGCAGTATCTCGCCCAATCAGCCAGTGACACCTGTTTCTTCTCCGCGGTGCGGATCAGAGGCGGACGAGCGCAGAGTAACTCAAACAACACCACGCCGAAAGAGTACACGTCAGACTTTTCCGTCAATTGCTGTCGTTTGTAATACTCTGGGTCTAGATACCCAATGCTGCCCTTCACCACGGTGCTCACATGGGCCTTTGACATGCCCGTGGGCCCAATTCGGGAAAGCCCGAAGTCCGAAACCTTGGCCACCCACTTATCATCCAACAAGATGTTCGTGGTTTTCACGTCGCGGTGGATGATCGTGTGCTTCGCGCCGGTGTGGAGATAGTGCAGCCCACGCGCGGCGCCGATGCAGATCTTCAGGCGCTCCTTCCACGGGATAGCGGGGTTGTCCGTGTTGTAGAGATGGTCGCGTAGGGTGCCACGTGCCATGAAGTCGTAGATGAGGATCATCTCGTTCATCTCGTTGCAGTATCCGATTAGGGACACGAGATGAAGATGGCGGAGCTGCGAGAGCATCTCGATCTCGTTCATGAACTCGTGCGCGCCCTGCTGTGAACCAGGTTTGAGGCGCTTGATGGCCACCGGGGTGGAACCGCCGTCGATGTAACCCTTGTACACGTGGCCGAATCCCCCGGCGCCGACGATGAAGACGTCGTCGAAGTTGTTGGTGGCGGCTTTGATCTCCACCAGGGAGAAGTGGCGGCAGAGATCGGACGGTAGAGAGGAGTTCGTGTTGGTTGACTTGGTCGTTGTGAAGGACAGTGGACCCCACTTGGAAGTCGCGGAAGACTTTGACTTGTTGTAATCTTTTGGCTTTGTGGTTCTCTTGCGTCTGAAAAACACGACAAGGAAAACGATTATCAAGATCAAAACGATGCCAGACACCACCCCTGCTATGGCTCCAATAATCGCCGTTGAGCTTCCGCTGCTGGTCTTTCCTTTTTGACCGGGAATGTTGTTCTGTGGAGTCTGAACCGGGTCAGGGTTGGGTCCGGCTAGGTTGTTTGAGTCGGCTTGGCTGATTTTGAAGATCTCGAGACCGTTCAGGAAGGCGTCTGCGTATTTCGAATCCACATTGCTTCCGTAAGGCTGCATTTGAAGCGAGAGATTAAACTTTTTCCGACCATCATTCTCAGGAATCAAAACGGCGAAGTTTCTATGCACAGCTAGACCCTTTTGTTTCTGACTCCAGTTCATTACATCTGCACGATAATCAGCCAACCTGCTCGCTATGTAAATGTAGAATTTCCTGTCACCGATGTCATTAATAGTGGGATCAAGCTCGCAGAAGTGGAGTCTGAGAACGTAAGTGAAGCCAGCATCAACCGGGAACTCCCAAGTGAGGTTGCTCATTTTGTTCAGAGTGGCGTTTCTGCCCATGCTACGCGCTGTTCTGAATAGTTCCTTTGGTGCCACGTAATCGGGATTCACTGTTATGTTCATTTTCCCAGACGTATCAGCTGGTAGATCATCATTCCTTGGATTGTGTTTGATAAAATAGCCTTGTTCGTCAGCCCAATCCCTGAACAAACCGGTGTCGTTTTGTGGTGGGATTTCTTGTCCTCCGGCTTTGATTCTATACTCAGTCTGAAGAGCAAAGCTGGTTCCAAGGCTGTACAGCGTTTTACTGTCAATGAACGTGAAGCCTGTGTCATCTACTGTATAATATAAATCTGTTGGCATGGAAAGCACCTCGATTCCATTGATGAAAGCGTAGGAGTTTGGATGCGAGGGAGTGAAGGTGAGGATAAGCCTCTCACCGTCGTTGACGTTGACCACGTATTCTTTGAAAATAGTGTCGGTGGCTTGAGCGTCGGCGTT
>Ga0214543_1001816_pt1 | contig 41851 bp, 22 predicted proteins | sample CNSS2metaG_FD_160094 | JGI IMG/M metagenome (GOLD analysis project Ga0214543, IMG submission 160094) | Root nodule microbial communities from cowpea collected in UCLA plant growth center, Los Angeles, California, USA - CNSS2 | ecosystem: Host-associated > Plants > Roots > Nodule | place: USA...
ACTAGGAAGTATTTGTATTTTGGTGTATCTTAAAGCTTTACATAGAGTCTCTTATATAGTAAAATAGAGAACCACAACTCACTATTCTAAGCGATGTGGGACTAAATCAAGCACCATAATTCTAACAGCCACTGCTTTCGTTGCAGCTCGTGCCTTCTCCACTCTCCTTTGTTGCTGCATTGTGGCCTCCCTTGCCGTTCAAGACGTTCATTGTGGCCTCCTCCACATTTCGCGACGTCCATTTTGCCTCCCCACCATTCTCGAGTTGCCTCTATCTTCGTTTGCGTCTTTCTTCATCCTTCTTCGGCCACATTTGTGACCTTCATGTTTTTGCCCAACTATGATTTTCTCCCTCTCACCTGCCACACTCATCTCCATCCTCAAAGTTTGTATTAATCCTAAAAAAAAATATTTATTAAAGTATTTTAATTATTGAAAGTGGCATGTGTGAGCATGAGATGGAATATGTGCCCTGCCATTAGCTTAAGTTTTTTGGGACCGCTTCCATTACATTTTTGTGAAGTTTTAGTGAAATTGTGTTCCTACTTGAAAAAATTGAGAAACTTTTAATTTAATTAGTTTTGGAATTAAAGAGTATGAATTATTGTTTGAAATATTTTTTAAATGTGTTGGGATTGAGTCCGAAGGTGTCCGACCTTCGACAAACATATAGCGAAATGCAAATTGCTACAGAGATGTTGTCAAATTTTTGTAAAATATAATGAGTGCTAAAGTGAGATTTGCATACATTGAAAAAAAAAAGTAGTTTCAATCACGTAAATGTAAAACATAGATATTGATTTGAGTTGGATTAATTTACCACGTATAAATGATGATTACAAGAGAGGGGTTGAAGAGTTTTTACAGTTCGCTCAACACAATGTTGGTAGTGTAGAAGACAAAGTAAGGATGGGGTGCCCTTGTGTGAATTATTTGAAACTAACTTCATAAGATTATCAATAGTGTTAAGGTTGATAAATTTGAAGGTATTAAATAGGTGAACTGATAAAAGCTTGACATAATTGCTTCAATTGTTGAAAGAAATTCTTGCTAAAAGTAATACACTACCTGATCGAATGTATGAAGCAAAAAATATACTTTGTCTTATGTTTATGGAATATGAAAAGATTCATGCATGACCTAATGATTGTATTTTATATAGAAAAGAGTTTGTAGACTTAAGAAATTGTCTCAAGTGTGGATTGTCACATTTTAAGGTCAAAAATGGTGATGAAGACACAAAGCACAATTTGGTATATACCAATAATTTTTGAGTTTTCAATGCTTTGCTCAAATTTTATTTCTGAGTTTTCAATGCTTTGCTCGTGATATCTTCCTGATTGACTTGATTATCTTTACCGTCAATTTCAAAGTTTAGATTTCATTGATCAATCTTCAATTGATTTTAATCACCTTGTGATTGAATATAATTCTTTCGTGCCAATATGACCCTGACTTGTTTGATCAATATGATACTCGTTAAGTCTTTCATGCCAATATGAACCTGACTTGTTTGATCAATATAATACTCGTTAAGTCCTTTTACTCTTGACTCATCTGTTTATCCTTCCACACTATGTTTTGAATTTTTATTTTCAAAGTTTTATTTAAGGTAGCGTGTATGTAAAATGTATTGAAAAGTCTATAAAACAAAGTAATAATAAATTATTGAATAACATGCAATTGTGATTCTAAGATTTAAGTCCGGCATGTGACATTTATTTTGTTAATATGGACTCCTTATTTTTCTATATTATTTCCTCATTTAAAATTTTGCCAAAAAATAATGATAACGGATAGACTTTTAGTAATTACAATGTCTCTTCTAGTTAAAGATTTCGTCATGCCATAGTTAATGTTTGAAGTTATGAAATGAATTGAATTAAATAATTTTAGGAAAATAATATTGAATTGGATTAATTGTTTATAGATCGAATTACTAATCTAATTATTTACACTGGACTCTTATAAGATATTTTTTAGAACTTTGGAAATCTCCTTTAACTTTCTCATAATCTTTACTCATTAACATGTTGAACACTTACATCTTATAAAAATCTAAGAGTTCTTTATAACAAAGTGAGTTAAAGTTTGAAGCTTAAACCTAATGCCATGCAAGAAAAACAAAGTGCAACATATGAAAGGAATAAAACTTCAATTCTAACGGAAGCCTCATGTAACCTTAAACGTCCATATTGAACTTAAATACTAAAATGAACCAAGTTCAGTTTACGTTCAACTAGTACAAACAAAACTTTCAAACGACTTGTCAAGTTCTTAACACAAGTTCAAAACCTCGATATGGTTTAACGTTTGAATACTTTTGTATTTATTATTAGAGAATTCATGTTCATATTACTACAACTTTTTTGAGTGAACTGGTAATGTATATAAGATATACTTAAAACAAAGAAAAAAAAATCAAAGGTTCATAAAAGTAGCAAATATATCATACTTATTTGGCAAAACGAGTTGATATTTTCAACTTGTTAATTTGTTCTAACCTCCTCCAGTGTAAAACCTCTCATTCTCCATTTCATTCCATCCCTCTCTGTCCAAAACAAAAAGTTTTCTCTTTGTTTTATCTTTAATTTCTTTTCTCCGATGCTCATTTCTTTTAAAATTTAATCACATCTTACCAGCTAAAGATCCTCTATCTTTTCCTTTTGAATTTGTCACTAAAGTTAGTTGAGCAAAGTGATTCTTATTATCAAGAAAAACAAAGTAATTAATCAATAAACTTTAGTTGATATTATGAAAAAACAAATTTGTGAGCTTTTTCACAGTATCAGGAAAATTATAAAAATACCAGGCACTATGGGAAGTCATTTCAAAACATTTTAATATACTAATAAACAAAATTTTCACACAACTATAAATTTTACACGGATTGCAACGTTGTTGATTAGATCAACATACCTAAAGAGACCAAGAAATCAATGACTCCAATATCTTCCCCGTTACAGTGCACTTCGCAGATCGTATCCTGGGCAACAACAATGGGAGCATAAAAATAAATTGTAAGCACTTATTCCAAAATGCTGAAGGAAGGCAGAATGTAAAGCTACGGCCAAAACTTCCATTTCCTTACGAAATCACTAATGACACACTGACAGTCTAGCCAAGCCACCAATCACTACGGCACTGTCAATGGCAGAAATACAGTCATCCTCAACATATGGGATTGTTTTCCTTAGGGTAAGATTTATTGGGATGCTCGCATTGCCTGCAAACCACAAACATGAGGGTGTACCAATTATTCACACCAAATGATGGTAGCCTATGATGCAGCGATATGATACATGAATCAGATATGACATGTATCAGATATGCTGATATGTTTATTTTAAAAATAATGATATGATATGTGATATATATATATATATATATATATATATATATTGAAAAATGTACAAAAAATCTAAAAAATATATAAATATATGATTGTTATTGTGTGAATCCAAATTAAAATCATATGTATTAAACGTTGTAAAAAAAAATATAAAATTATTATCATCATATAAGTATTACTACTTTATAAATTAGATATTTCATTGATAAGTATCGGTAAATTATTCTATAGTATCAGATACGGATACATGACTCAAATTGAAGTATTGATGCATCATACATAGTAGCGAAAATATGCCATGATAGCCACAAATATGAAAGTGGCTGTATAATATGCAGGCATTCATATTAGTAATGCTGTGTTACTAGCAATAATGCATGTATGTAGTATTCTCCTTATAGCATAAGACTTATTATTACCTGCATCGATGCTGTCCTGTTCTATACAAATGGCAGCATAATGAGAACCAGCTAACTCCAGAAGTCCAAACTGCCAATTGCTAGACGGATTCTTCTGGTCATCAGAAGACTCAACAGTAATATCATGTACCTATCAGCAGAGTAAAATCCCAATGGTAGAAAAAAGCCAACAAAACACCTTCCAAAATTTAATATGCTAATACTAAAGGAGAGCTTCATGCACATGCACATACTACAGCAGTTGACTCCAGAGGAGAAATCAATATATCATCAAATAATATCACTACATGAGAGCAATGTATATCTCAAAGTTGAAACAAACTTTTCAAGAGCGAGGCATACCTTAGAAATCATATGAGGTGGAGCATGGATGTTTCCTTTCACATGGTCTCCTAATCGTAAAGTGAAAGTCTTAAATGGTGAAGCTGAGAAGCCCTTCCCTAGTGCTTTTACATATGCCTCCTGTAAATGGGAAATGTCTTTGTGAGTGACAGCTGCAGAACACAGATTGAATTCCAACTTACAGCATGTTATGCTGACTAACTATATTATGCTTATAATTAATAATTGTTTCAACATATAAGTTTCAAAGGAAATTGGTGCATATACCTCTACATTTGAGTTCTAGTTGAATACTTTGCATGAAAAAGGCACTAGGAAACAAATCACGATTGAAAAAAGACATTTTTGGTATCGTCCATGAGAGATAGCTGTAGAAATATTTTAAATGGAGCTAACAAAAACGGAACAAATCATATAGAAATACATTATATTAACTTGCATCTTTAGCCAGCAATAAGTTTAAATAAAAATTTTATGGTTTTAACCTCCCTAACATCAATTAATGCAAGAATACGCCTCCAAATAGTACCAGTTTCACAATAATATGGAAATATATTACCAATATCTTCAGAGCTAATGTAAGGTAAACCACACCAATGCCCCATTACAGTTTAAAAAATAATAATTCTCATAAAATGATATTGATATGATGCCAAACAAAAAATGGAAGTCAATTTTTTCAATATTATATCTCCAACTTCAAACAGTCACATTTCTTTCTAACAAGACTCTATTCAATAGGAAACCTAACAGCATTAGTGACATTCAATACAGTTACTAACCTTTAGAGTCCACAATTTAATGAACTCTTGAAGCCGGAGTTCAGGGTCCACAATGTGACTCAACATATCTATTTCACAAGGAGAAAAGAATCGTCGTGCAAAGGCTAATGTATCATTTTTTAACCTCCTTTGCTTCGCTTCCACATCAATACCAATCTACAATGAGAATGACAAGTTAAACAAATTCAAAGACAACAGTCTTCAGAAAAAGTGAGAATATGATAGAAAATGTCATTAAACCAGAAGAGAATACAATGTGACTGTGATGGGCCTCAACAAAATGGGCTTCCATTGAAACAATACTATCGGAAGACAAAACCAGATAGGTAAGAGAGATGTGGAAATCAACTCAAGGGAGGGAGGATAAGAGGAATTGGAAGGTGAGGAGGGAGGAAAGGAATCAATTGGGATATTTTGAGGATGGCTGTTACCATAGAGCATGCTTTAGTTCCCTGGTTTTGACCTTATTGTTTGGCATTTCCGTTTCTTTTGAGCCTTGTAACCACGGGTTGATCCTTGAAGGTTACTTGAATTCAATAAAAGAATAGTTCCTTTCTATAAGTAGTATGAGAGGTCCTAATCCTGGGAACATCTGATGGTAGCTACATGAATGCAGAATTGTTTAAAAAGTGTTGAACAGATGCTTGAAGGAGTTCACACTTCCATTTAGGAAGAGTTCCACCAGCAGATGGAAGAGATGATGCGAATGACAGAGCAGTTTGACGCTGCTGTTAGGGTGGAGAGGGAAGGTGAGAACAATGGCAACGGGAAAGACTGGAGAGAATATATATCAATTGCCTGAAACAAGTAAAAGTGCCATACTTTGAAGGAGACAATTCGCATGGTTGGGTCACAGGGTGGAGCAATATTTCATGATAAACTGCATTCCAAAGGCAGAGAAGATGGATACAACAATGGTGCATTTAGAAGGAAGGACATTGAACTGGTACCATTGTGGGAACCTCAAGTATTGATGGTGACGTGACAATCACTTTTTGGTCGACTTTAGACGGAATCTTTGGAGAATCCATACAAAATGTTTGATGGGATTAAAGTAAAGAGGCTAGTAAAGAGGCTCAGTCATCAAGTATTAAGAGAAGTTTGAACTACTCCTTGCTTCGCTGCATTTCGCAAATGAAAAATTCATGATCAAAGCTTTTCGAAATGGATTAAAAGAAGAAATCAAAGCAGAAGTGAGGATAAATGTTTCAGGCAACTTGCACATAGTAATGGAGATGACACAAAAGTTAGAGGAGAATATTGGGTGACTAGGATGGACTCTCAGGTATAGGAGTTGGATCCAGTGCCAATAAAAACCCCATCGGCTGGTAAGGGGGGTTTGGGCCCAAGAACTGACAAGGACCAATGTTTATGCAGGATCCTAACAAACTGCATACATGGCAAGAGGAGATAGAAGATAGGGATGTGGAAACCAGCTTGAGAGAGGGAAAATGGAGGGTGAGGAAGACAGATAGGATTCATTTGGGATATTTTGGGGGCGGATGTTGCCACAGAGCAGGTTCTAATTCTCTGGTTTTGATCATATTTTTTTACATTTTGCATTTTTGCTCAGACTTGTGACATGGGTTATCGTTAAAGCTTTACTTTAATTCAATAAGAGAATAGTTCTAGCAGACACTCATTTACAAATAAATTACTGCTGTGAAATAGAATACTGAATACATACAGCGGAACCCACAGTTACTCCACAAGCTATCAAAGACGAAGTATGTGAGATATTAAAACGCAGTGGTGGGAGGCTCCAATCATCAGCATATTGCCAGTCCAACTATTCAAATAAGCTACCATAAACCGTTAATATTTACACAAAAAGCTCAATGAAGAAGGCATATATATCAACTATGGAAAAAGAAACTGCAAAACATAAAGTTAGTAAGTTAATAGCTTAAAAACACACCTCAGGCTTGCCATAATTGTTCTTCCTAAACTTTAAAGATTTTGGATCTATTTGACAATTCGTCTGATCTAGCAGTAAACAATACTGTTTAGATTTTCGCCATGATGTAATAATATCGAAACCAAATGAAGCAAAACTGTAACAATATACTAATAATAATTACAGATGTGACCATGACAGATAGTTTCATATAAATTGAGGACCATGAAACAAGGAGTCCAAATTTTCTACTGGGTTTTTTGGTGTTGTCATCTGCTGAGGATTAAAACATCAAATACTTTTTAACATATTTTAAAACATCAAAATCAGTGTCCATCAGTATATTTTGAAGGCATAGTAGAAGAACAACCAGAAAAATCCAATAGAGAATCCAAATTCTGAAACAAGCAGATACTAAGTGCAAACAAATCAAATTATCTTAAAATAGTAATTAAACAAAGGTTAGGAGTAAAATAGTTGATTCTCAATTTCTTTTGGAGTATACAATAGTTCATTCTGGACCAAGCAGGAAACCAGCCAAAGTAAGTGATCCACAAAATTGCCACTTGATATGTTGGCTTACACCAGGATATAAAACCACTATTTTAATCCAATTAACTCTAAATGGTGACTGAAAATATATATGACTTGCATAAATCGCAATATCAAGCATGGTGACTGGTATACAATTAGAACAGTGTTATACAAATGGAAAAGGAAGAAGAAAAACTAAGATGCGTGACACCAAAATAATATAACTCACATCTTGCTAATGTAGTGCGAACTAATGCTCGGGCCAGGAGAGCTCTTTTCTTTATCTGTTCCCCGCGCATGCTAAATATATTTTCTTTCTCGCAAGGCGATAGAATTTCTAAGTATTGGTTCAATAGGTTTGTGCTCTGAACCTCATGAGGTAAAACATACCAAAAATGAACTTCCCTACATTAACATAAAAATAGTTGGCACCTAATACATTAAATAACATAAGCAACATAAGGCTTCACTAGAAACATAAATGTAATCCACAACACTGACATCATCTTTAATTAAATCTAAAAAACATAATTGTGATGGTACATATATAAACAAGGAATTAAATAAAAATACTCAATTGTTTTATACCTTTGTGCAGGGAGTTGCACAGGGAGCAAAGATGATGAAGCAGTCGTGAGATTCCTTCCCAAGCAATGTATATTCATCATCAGCTGTGCTTTGTCTCGCAATGAATTCATGCACACAAACAGAGGACCAAGAGTGTCTACTATTGTATTGTCTTCTAAATCAATTTTTTGCAACTGTATCAGACATAAACAAGACAAATATAGCTTACATCTAGGGGTGTCAAAACGGGCTAGCCCGACCCGTTTTGACCCGGCCTGTTTTTTGGCCCGCTTTAAATGGGCTGGCCGGGCTGGCCCAACATGATGAAACGGGTTGCATTTCTGGACCTGGCCCGCCAGCTTTTTCTCAAATGTTTAATTTATGGCCCAAAATCAGATTTTAATTTTTTTCATTTCAAATTTAGTTGTCCCAATGTTATATTACCAAAAGAAATTCTCCTTCAATGAAAAATACAACAACAATTATCTATTAAACAAGAAAATTATCACAACACAAATAACCCTGCAATATATAATAACATAACTGATTCAGTTCAGGCAGGTTCAGAAGACGAGCAGCAGAGTTTTATTTTATACGAAGAGCACATATAATGGGTCATAAAAAGCTATTGACATGGACTATATGCAAGATCTATACATTACATTCTACAAGAATAAAAGCTTTCCCTTCTATCAGATTAGGTTCCCTACCTTTCTAAATGCCCTCCTTCCAAGTTCAACGGACATCATCAATATGATTGTTGCTTTAAACCCCTGAATGTCTAGCAATGGAACAACCAAAAATTTCATTTACATTACTCAGTATTAATACAATAGAAAAAAGTGCAGTGGCCGAGGATAGCATATCCTCCAAAGCTACGAAATTGAAATTGGAGGAAAATTTAAGAATGAACAGCGATTAACGGCAGCAGCTACAGCAATTACGATTCACAGAATGGGTCGTAGTGGTCGGAAATCACAAAATCAGAAATTTAGGTTACGAAAATCAGGAATTTAGGTTACGAAATCGGGAGAAAGGGACCAGAACGCAAATTACGAACAAACCTGTCTTCGCGGTGGTCGTGGCGGTCGGAATCGTTCGCCAATCGCAGTCCGATGGTGGCTCTGCGTTCTCCGTGCACTGCGCTGTTTTCTCGCTGCTGCCAGCGACGTGGTGGATGTCACGGTGGAGGAGAAGCGGGTATGGCCAGCAGCGATTCGGGTGGAGGAGAAGCGAGTATGTGTGTGGCGCAGAGAAGAGAGCGGAGAAGAAGAGTTGCAGTCTCGCAGTCGCAGAGTGTGTGAGGTATAGTGTGTGAGAGAGGAATACTAAAAAAATTGTGCACGTGGTCTTTGTTTTAGTAAGTAACTAGTGGCACGGGTGGTGTCTTTTTTTTTCTTTTAATTTTGTATTTGTAAAATAAAAAAATGTTAATTATATTTTGAGTAAATGATTATTTTATATATGTCATTATACAATATTATTGATTATATGAATCTATAACATAATATATAATATATATATATAAAGAGGATTTTAGTTTGTGTGTCCACATTTCAAAATACTAATTTTATCCTTTAAATATAATAATTTATTAGATTTTTAAAAATTGATCATTACTTTTATAAACTTTTTATAAGATCGATTATCTCTGTTTATTATCTTCTTTATTTATCAATGGTTATTCTTTCATTTGTTCATCTCACTTTATTTTTAATAAATATAATTTTAGTTTATATATTAACTTAATAACATTACATTATTATCACCTACTAATATAATATCATGCATATTTAAAAAATTCATACACACAGATGCGATAACACATGTGTTTACGCTAGTAATAGTAATAAATATTGAAATTAAATATTATTAGAATTATATTCATGCATACATCCGGTTTTTTTTTTTATAATTATATGCTAAGAAAAATAATAAATAATTAGTATAGTTGAAAGAGGTTTAATTATTGATTTAATTGTATATTTTGTTGTTTTAGTTTATTTTGGTCCATTGATTATTTTAGGGTTTAATTTAGTTTCTCAATTTTTTAAAAATATTCAATTTGATCTATTTTTTATTTTTTATTCAATTTAGTCATTTTTTTAGAATGATACAATTTTATCTTCTCGAATTTGAGATCAAATTATTAATTAAGTTTAATTATAATTTATATATACATATTAAACTAATTTTTTAGAATTTATACATCAAATTACTCCACTAAATGTAAAAAATTGGAACATTTAGATGAAATGTAAAGAATAAAACAAATTTAATATTTAGATGAAGTAATTTGATATATAAATTATAAAAGTTTAGTTTAACATGTATATATAATTATATATAAGATTAATTATATTATCTTATTAAGTGTTATAATATATTTGATTATAAATATAATACTTAATTTTAGAATTACATAATATAAGAAAGTTAAATCTTAAATTTGTGTATATTTTTATAATAATAGTCATTTAACTATAAATAAGTAGTATTTTTTAACATCAATTTCTTAACATTAATGTAGTAGATCATATTAATCTTAGTAGTCATTTAGAGTATTTTGTTGATTTACTTGTGATCGGTACAATGACATTAATTAATTGATAGACGAGTGAAAGTTGAACCATTAAGATATTTTATTTTTTAGAATACTTTTAATTAATTATTATTGTGTGGTTAGGATTGGATTATTATTCTTTAGTTATTATTGTTTAGTAGACCAATATTAAATAAAAAATGTGTTTGCTAAGGTATTATCGATATTTTTCTGTTTTCTTTTAAATTAAGATTAAGAAAACAATTATAACAATAATTATTTTTAAATAAATAATTTATTTATATAATTATATTTAAGTGTAATAATTGTGTAGTTATATATATATATATATATATATATATATATATATATATATATAATTTTAAAATGATATTAGACTATGATAATAATAATTTATTATTAATATTAATAATATAAATATTAAAAAAAATATTATTGTATGCTTAAAATTTACAATTAAACTTTGGAATTATATAATATAAAAAAATATAAAATATATATATATATATATATATATATATATATATATATATATTAAAATAAAATATAGATATATTATTTATTATGGATCTCATGCAAAATAATAATAAATAATATATAAATATCTAAATAATTAATCATAGGTATTTTTGGTAACAAAATAGTTTTAAAAAATAATATTATTTTATACTACCCCTTTAAATGAAAATAATATAAGTGTAATATTATTATTTATTTTGAATGATTAAGATTAAAAAATAACATTTAAATATAACTTTGTTTAAATTTAAAATTGACATATATGATTAATATTTTGAATTAAACTTTTTAGTTAAATATTACATTAAATGAAATGTTTTAGTTTTTTTTATTTGTAAATTTTTGGTAAAAAATTTATATGTTACTGTATTCATTTAGCTTGTAAATATATATATTAAAAGAAATATAGAAATTGAGAAGAAAACAAAAAATATTTTTAAAACAAAAAATATTTTTAAAAATAAAAATATCAGACAATATAAATAAATGTAAGTAGTAGATAATCTAATAACACAAAAGTTAAAATATTTAATATATATATATATATATATATATATATATATATATATATAAAGAATAAAAGTTAAACATAATAAAATATTAAAGTATTATAGTAATTAATTATTTTTAATATTTAATAAATAATGATAGATAAAATAAAATTATAAAAGATAAAAATATATTAATACAATTGCTTATAAGAAAAAAAATATATATCTTATGGTATTATATTGTAATATATATTAATATATTTTTGCATGTAGATTATTATAATAATATGCATGATTATGAATTTAAAAAATTGTTTTAGGCAATGTTTGGATAAATGAATAATTGAAATAAATATTTATTGCAATTAAAAATTAAATGTTTTTGAAATATAATAGTTACCATATGTTGAGTATAATAATCTTATAATTATCATAACAAAAAATATAACTATTATAACAAATAAAAATTATAAAAGAATTATAAAATAAAATTTTAATAGATAAAAATTAATGGTTCCTAATGTTTTTTTAACTTTAAGAACGAATTTGAGAATAACTTAAAATTATCTTAATAGATAAAATTGTAAAAAGATCAAATTATCTATGATAAAAAATATATTTATTATTATCATTATTAATATTTATTATTTAATTTGTGTATTATTAGTATAGACTTATTTATATTATTACCATATTTCACTATTATTAACTTATATTATTAGTATTATTAATTTTTATTATTAATATTATAAAAATTTTATCATAATTCATTTTGATATCAAGTTTATCACAATTTACAACTATATCATAAATTCAAACATACTCCTCATAAAATTTTGATAATGCTTAAAATTAATATGTAGGGTCAAAATAGTAACAAAAATACGAAAATCAGTAACACCAAGTCCTTTTCCAATATTTATATAAAGGATGGCACAACTAATGGACATTAAAACACATTGCTTGTCTTGATAAATTATGCATATTTTATTAATAACGAATTATGATTTCTGCAATACTTATATAAGTTTTATATTTCACATTTTCTGAGAGATTAGACATTGATCTCAATTAAATTCACATTTTAATATTATAACTTATCAGAAAGGACAAAAAAAAAATTGTTGTTTCTAAGAAAACAAATTTAATATCTTAGTATTACAAAAGAATGTTTAGGGTTATAGTATATTTTACACTAACAATATATTTAAAATAACAATATTTGGCTTTGTTATAATATAATTGATTTAATAGTTATGCATAATTTTAACTGATTAAAATATAAATAAAAGAGAGGTTACAATACAATAAATTTAATAATTATTTATATTTTTAGCAAACTAAAATATAAGTTTTAGAATTTATTATTATTAAGAACAAAAACTATAGATCAAATAATTAATGTTATAAATAATAATATTATAGTTCTTTGGTATATATTTGTTTTCTAAATTCAATAACTTTAATAATGTGTTAGATGTAATAACAACGTATAAAATGTAGGTATATTTTGCATTATAAATTTTGTACAAAATAAATACAAAAATAAAATTGATGTTAAAATTTGTTGACAAAAACATAAACTTAAACTAATATTTAAAGTGAATTGATGATATGAAATTATAAAAAATGTAAAAATAAATATAAATTATTATAATCAAAAGTAATATATATATATATATATATATATATATATATGATGTATTGATTCAAGATTTGTTGAGTAATAATTAAAGAAATAATTTAAAATAAAATATATTTATTGATTCAAATAATAATAACAAAAACAATAATAATTATAATAGTATTTTAACTATCTATTAAAACTTCGTTTATAATTAAAGAAATTTAAAATTATTAATAAAATAAACTAATTGATAAAAAAAAATAGAAATTAATCATACAATTATTAATTATAAATGTATAAATTTTAAAGATTTAGGAAATAAAAAGAATTCACTCATAATTAAAAATTAAAAACAATTAATAAAATTAGTTAGTCAGTTAATGAAAAGATTTAAAAATAATCATGATTGATTGTATAAATCAAATTGACTCTATAAATCAATCCTATGTTTTACATGTGAGCACAATTAATTACTAAATTTAGTATTAGTATAAATAATAAAATCTTTTTACATTAGCTGCTGTTATTGTATGATATGATTTGGTTCTATTAGTTTTATAATTTTTCTATATTGAATTCCTCAAACATAATTAATATTATATTTAAATAATTATTTATTTAAATAATTATATTTAAGTGTTATAATCATGTATATAATATTTAAATAAAGAATTTGATAATGCAGAACTTAAATAATTAATTATATTATTTTTATAACAAATTAACTAAAAATAAATTGTATAGAACTAAAGCAATACACAAAACTTATATAACTGGTAATGCAACCCATTAATAAATTTTAACTTTCATTATTCATTTATACGATAAAGTCATCATTTATTCTTTTGGTAAGTTAACCATTTGTTTATAATTTTAAAATATAAATTATGTATAGTTTTAACAAATTAAAATATAAATAAAAGAGAGGTTATAATACAATAAATTTAATAATTATTTATACTTTTAGCAAACTAAAATATAAGTTTTAGAATTTATTATTATTAAGAATAAAAACTATAGATCGAATAATTAATGTTTTATAAATAATAATATTATAGTACCTTAGTATATATTTGTTTTCTAAATAAGTTTAATATTGTGTTAGATATAATAACAACATATAAAATACATAAAATGTATATTTTACATTATAAATCCTGTACAAAATAAATACAAAAATAAAATTAATGTTAAAATTTGTTGACAAAAACATAAACTTAGACTAATATTTAAAGTGAATTGATGATATGAAATTATAAAAAATGTAAAAATAAATATATATAATTATAAAAAAAAAAAATATATATATATATATATATATATATATATATATATATATATATATATGATGTATTATAGATTCCGTACAAATAAATATTAATTCAAGATTTGCTGAGTAATAATTAAAGAAATAATTTAAAATAAAATATATTTATTGATTCAAATAATAATAATGTAAACAATACTGATTGTAATAGTATTATTAATTACCTATTAAAACTTCGTTCATAATTAAAAAAATTTAAAATTATTAATAAAATAAATTAATTGATAAAAAATATTTAGAAATTAATCATGCAATTAGTAATTATAAATGTATAAATTTAAAAGATTTCAAAACGAATGAATGAAAAAAAGTCACTCATAACTAAAAATTAAAAACAATTAATAGAATTAAATAGTCCGATAATGAAAAAATTTGAAAAATAATCATGATTGATTGTATAAATCAATCCTATGTTTTACATATGTGCACAATTAATTACTAAATTTAGTATTAGTATAAATAATAAAATCTTGTTACATTAACTGCTGTTATTATAGGTTATGATTTGGTTTTATTAGTTTTATAATTTTTCTATATTGATTTCCTCAAACATAATTAATATTATATTTAAATAAATAAATTATTTATTTAAATAATTATGTATGCAATATTTAAATAAAGAATTTGATAATACAAAACTTAAATAATTAATTATATTATTTTTATAACAAATTAACTAAAAATAAATTGTATAGAACTAAAGCAATACGCATAGGTAATGGAACCCATTAGTAAATTTTAACTTTCATCATTCATTTATATGATAAAGTCATCATTTATTCTTTTGGTAACTTAACCATTTGTTTATAATTTTAAAATTCAGACTTCAATTTTATTTATTAAGAAAAAAAAATTGTCACTATAAAATTTTTACTTTTTAGAGACAGTTATGAATAAATATGGTAATTAAATCATTTCATATCAATATGTTTTTCATTTCTTTATGGACATATAATTACACTACCTATAAATTTGGCAAAATCGTGTCAATCAAAATATACAACATTAAAAAATATATCAAGTATCAGTTAACCAAGACTATATATACATCTGAAACATATCTCACCTCCTTTATCATAAACTTATTTCTCCCAAGTCCTATCTGCCTCACGTTACAAACTCCATGTCTCACAAATGGCTCCCCAAGTCCTATTTGACTCACGTGACAAACTGCGTGTCTCATAGATGGTTCCTAAATCATTCATTTAATAACACATCATCATTTGCATATGATGATAAAAAATAATTAATAAGATGAAACACCATAGTAATATAGTTCGTGAAATTGATATATACCTCTTGGGCAGCATCTTGAAGTTTGTTTCCGTTCTCTTAACTGTAGTAACAATCAGATCATGCAATCTTTAGCTTGATCTTTAATTTTTAGGAGTTGATTAATGAATGAATGCAAAATATTATTTTACCTGCTGAAACAACTCTTGCTAAAGAATCCTCTTGAACAGTCATGACCATGAGTTCTGTATAATACATGTGTAGAAATATTCATTCAAACTAAGTTAGTTAATCTATAGCTTCATATGTGAATTAGGGATAAAATACTTCAAAAATATAAAATAGTAATCGAAAATAATAAGATAGTATTAGAAAAATAGATTTATGTAATAAGGACAAATTAGAAGAATACAATTTCATTCTACTCATTCCACCATAACTTCCATTCCATCATTGAATACCCAAATATCAAAAAGCTTTACTACATTTCCACTCATAAAGATCAGAACGATGGCAATAAAATACATGGAGCAGGTTAACATTCAAGCAAATAATGGGTGTAATTTAAAATATATCAGCAACAAACTGCAGAATTTTATAGATAACTGAAAAAACATACCATTTCTCACAGGACCCGAACCTAGCTGTCCACGCTTGTCCCATCCAAAGGCCAAGGAATTTCTATCCTCCGTAACAACCATTGTATGCCTCCTCTCTGCTCCAGCTTTGACAATTTTGTACCTTCATTGACAAAACAAACTACAAATCAATATAAAATTAAACCTTACATAGAGTAGGGTTTATAGATAATAAAATGTTATCTAAATGGTCGTATATATTAAAGTTAGAGAGAATATCTTTTTTCCATTAGTCACATTCATTACACTAAAATATGCATCAACCATAACAACAACATAAATAAACTGAAGTGCATTATTTACAAGATAATTGACAGTTCCAGCTGAAAGATGTGTGCTATTCTTTGATGAAGGAGAGTTTGGAACTGTGACAGTGTTTTCATCAAATCCAGCCACAGCCTTAGGTGCTATAGTTAGAGCAAGTGATTTGCCATCATAACCTTCAACATGAACATGAAGTTTCATTCCTCTAAGACATGTTAGGGATATATATGTATGCATGGGCTTCTTCTGTTATGCAGTCTGTTACATCTGCACATTTATGTTATCCATGTATTACTATATATAAACCTTTGTATCCTTCCCTTACGTAATAAATTCATTCTAACAGTTTCTCTTTCATGCTTTCTTCTTCCATCACTTTACCTATACCTTACATGGTATTCAAAGCTATTTTTTTCTTTCCTCATGTCTTCCGCTACTGTTAATTCTGGTGTTTCCCACTCTTCCCCATCTATGGCTTCTTCCCTCAGCCCACACACGTTCAATTCTCCTATTAGCCTCAAACTTGACGAAGACAATTTATTGATATGGAAACATCAAGTCTTGGCTACTATTGATGGTCTTCAACTCATGCGGTTTCTTAACGGCTCTCCCTACCCACCAAAATATGTTGATCCTGAGGTTGAAACAAGCGCTACTGTCAACCCGGTTTACCTTCATTATCATCAACAAGATCGTCTCATTGTGGCATGGCTTCTGGCCTCCATGTCAAACACTATGCTCACAAAAATGGTTGGTTTAAACACCTCTCGTCAAACTTGACAAAAGCTCAATGTGTATTACACCAGTCAATCACGTGCAAGAATCAAGAAATTGAAAACTCAACTCAAAAGCACCAAGAAGGATAAGTCCATTTCCGCGTACGTTCTTGACATCAAGAAACTCGTCGACGCTCTTGCAGCTATTGGTTCACCCCTCACAGAAGATGATCACATTGAATACATCCTTGATGGTCTTCACGAAGATTATGATGGGTTTGTCACCTCTATTCTATCTCGCCATGAACCCTACACCGTAGAAGAAATCGAAGCTTTGCTTCTCGCTCAAGAAGAGCGGTTCGAAAAACACAGGAGCACTAACATTCTTCCACAAGCCAATGTTTCTACATCATCCTGGACCAGTTCATCGCAAGGAAGGGTGTCCGAATGTGGTGGCCGCTCTCGTTCAAGATCTTCGTCTAACTGTGGCGGGCGTTCTTTCCCTTCAAGACAACAATCTCGGCAGCCATGGCAACCTCAACAATCCTCCTCGCAAACTAACAATAGAGTTCAATGCCAGTTTTGCTCCAAGTTTGGTCATCTTGTTGCTGAATGTTGGCACAGATTCAATCGTGATTTTCAACCACAGATACAAATGCATAATTCCCAGGTTTCATCTACCAATTCTGACGTTTATGATCAACTTTCTAATGTCTCCTGCTTATCTGATCCTCTATGGTACCCCGATAGTGGGGCCTCACACCATATTACCAATGATACAAATAATTACAACACTAAAACTTCTTACACTGGTTCTGAACATATCAAATTAGGCAACGATGCAGGTTTGCAAATCGCTCATCTTGGTTCCACAAATCTTTCTTCCACTTCGCGTTCTTCTTGCTTTGTTTTAAACAAACTTTTACATGTTCCCACTGTTACAAAAAACTTGTTAAGCGTCTCCCAATTTGCTAGAGACAACAAAAGTTTTCTTTGAGTTCTTTCCTGACTATTGTTTTGTCAAAAATCAGGAAACCAAGGAGGTACTTCTCAAAGGAGTTCTTAAAGAAGGCATATATGTGTTTCCCACCTTGCAACACGCATCAAAATCTTCTCCAACGTTGTATCATTCCTCTGTCTCTGTGAAGACTGACTCTGTTAAGCTTTGGCACGCTTGCATGCGTCACGCTTCATTCCAAACCATCAAACGCATTTTGCATCATTGTAACATCTTTGCCAATACTATTTCTAGTTTTTGCTATTCTTGTGTTGTTTCTAAAATTCATCAATTACCTTATGTTCCCTCTCAAACTCAATATATGCATCCCCTTGAATGAGTGTATATGGATATTTGGGGACCTTCCCATGTTTGTTCTATAAATGGTGATCGATACTATCTTTCGTTTGTTGATGCATATTCTAAATATACTTGGATTTACCTTTTGCATGCTAAATCTCAAGCTTTAGATGTCTTTCGAAAATTCAAATTACTTGTAGAAAATCAGTTTGACTGTAAAATCAAAGCCTTACAAAGTGATAATGCTTGTGAGTTCTTGCATTTCGACAACTTTCTTGCTTCCTTTGGCATCCACCATCGTTATATTTGTGCACACACACATCAACAAAATGGTAATGTGGAAAGGAAGCATCGCCATATCGTTGAAACTGGTTTAAGTATTCTTGCTCATGTAGGCTTGCCTTTAAAATACTGGAATTACGCTTTTCAAACTGCTGTCTTCATTATTAATAATCTTCCCACATCCACCTTGAACTATAAAACACCTCATGCCATTCTTTATAAACGTGATTCAAATTACAATATGTTTCGTATATTTGGTTGTATGTGCTACCCCTTGCTTAGACCATATAATAGGAATAAGTTTGACTTTAAATCGCATGCTTGTCTGTTTCTGGGTTACTCTATAAATAAAAAAGGTTTTATTTGTCTGCATCCTAGTGGCAAAATATACATTTCTCGTGATGTTCTATTTGATGAATATAAAATTCCATATAAAAGTACACCAAATATTTTTGAAAATTCCTCATTACCATATCATGTTTCACCTCATGCACATCCATCCCTTTTACTGCTTCCCACACCCCCATCTCACTCTCCTAAACCTAATGATCACCACCCATCCATTATATCTCAAACTCCTCCCCCACCCACTTCTTCTCCTAATACCATCAATACTCCAAATAGTCACTCCTCCTGCCCTCCTAATGATAACTCAAGTGATAATTCTTCTGTATCCATTATAGCCTCTTCTACATATCATGCTTCCACTCTCAATGTACATCCCATGACAACAAGAGCAAAGTCTGGCATATCAAAGCCCAAAGTCTGGACTGTAACTACTACAAAGTACTCCCCAGGTTGCCATTGATGATCCATAATGGAAACATGCTATGGAGCTTGAATACAATGATCTCATAAAAAACAACACGTGGACCCTTGTTGATCCTCCCCCAGGATTGCAAGTGGATTTTTAAAAATAAATATAATTCAAATGGGTCTCTGCAACGACGAAAAGCTCGATTGGTAGCTCGTGGTTTCAATCAGATAGAAGAAATTGATTATTTCGATACGTTTAGTCCCGTGGTTAAACCTGTGATAATCAGGGTCGTTCTCTCGCTTACCATATCTCATGCTTGGCCTGTTCATCAACTGGATGTAAACAACGCCTTCCTCAATGGTGAACTTAATGAAATTGTATATATGGATCAACCTTTTGATTTTTCCTCCAATTCACATCAAGTTTGTCGCCTACACAAAGCCATCTATGGGTTGAAACAGGCTCCTCGAGCCTGGTAAACCTGGTATCAAAAATTAAGCAACACTCTGGTGCAACTGGGTTTTAAACCCACTATATCTGACCCCTCTCTCTTCACTTTTACTAATTTCAAATTTGTTCTACATATATTAATTTACGTTGATGACATTCTTATTACAGGTTCCTCATCACAAGCTATTAAGAATCTCATCACTACTCTAAACAATTCATTCTCGCTCAAAGATTTGGGACGCCTTCACTACTTTCTTGGTATTGAGGCTCATTGGACACCTGATGGCTCATTACTTCTCAGTCAAACCAAATATATCCACCAACTTCTCCAAAAAGCCAACGTGGTCAACGTAAATTCCCAACCTTCACCTATGGTCTCATCACCTAAACTCACCGCAGATGGCTCCACAATTTTTCAAGATCCAACTCTCTTTCGGCAGGTTGTTGGTGCCCTCCAATACTTGACGTTCACTCGCCCTGATATCACGTTTGTTGTTAATAAAGTCTCCCAGTATATGCACAACCCTTAACTTCATCATTGGAAGGCTATCAAGCGGATCTTTCATTACGTTGCTGACACTCACTCCCATGGTCTTCGTTTCACGTCTTGCAAAAACTTCTCTGTCCACGCCTTTGTTGATGCCGATTGGGGGTCAGACACTGATGATCGCAAATCAACCACTGGGTTTTGTATATGCTTAGGTTCTAACCTTATCAGTTGGTCATCCAAGAAACAACACGTTGTCTCTCGCAGCAACACAGAAGCTGAGTCACGAAGCATCGCCCATGTCGCTATTGATGTTTCCTAGCTTTGTAACCTTCTTCGTGAACTCAATCTTCAACCAACCACTCCCACAATTTATTCTGACAATCTTGGTGCAGTTTTGCTCACCGCCAACCCTGTTATGCACTCTAAAACCAAACACTTCGCTCTCGACGTCCATTATGTTCGCGTTCTCGTCCACAAACAACAACTATGTATTCGTCATATACCTATTCGTTATCAGGTCGCCGATGTTTTGACCAAAGCTCTATCTGGTTCCTCGTTTCTACCTTTTCGTGATAAACTTTGTGTGTTTGCTTTACAACCTCCACCCTAAGTTTAAGGAGGGCGTGTTAGGGATATATATGTATGTATGGGCTTCTTCTGTTATGCAGTCTGTTATGTCTGCATATTTCTGTTATCCATGTATTACTATATATAAACCTTTGTATCCTTCCCTTACGTAATAAATTCATTCTAACAGTTTCTCTTTCATGCTTTCTTCTTCCATCACTTTACCTAAACCTTACAAGACAATACAACTTGTTTCCACTTACAAAATATCTCTACCCACCTTTTCTCAATGGCACTGTTGTGTTACCATTCCCATATGTTGTCAAAACATTGGTCGTGTTACATGTCTCAAAGTTTTCTTTTGTAACCTCTTTCACACTTTGGCCTTATGAATACTGAAAAACTGCAAAAATCAAATAAAGTTATCAATTTGGTGTAAAATTAGGATCGCAACAATATAAAGCTAAAACTAATTTCTCCTGGTGTAAAAATCAATCAATCATCCAATAATATCCTTCGATGCAATCTATTTATTGATGAATCCAATATAAAATTTTGTAAAGAAAAAAGCCTATAGCAAAATGAAATGAACATACGTCTGTACAACATGTAATTGTATCAGCTTCTCACAGAAACAATCTTCAAAAAGCATACTCACCATCTGCACACACTCTAAAATCTGAATTATAATACTCCAAGGAAACTAAAAAGACATTCCATTTCAGTGAGATGAATTCAACATTTAAAAGTTCATTCAATGAGCAACATCAACATGTAAAAGTTCGTACATTACTCTTATTGTTTCCCCTTCCATGTAGTTATAATTGTAGCTATTACACCAAGGTTAATGCATGAGAACAATCAACCAAGGAGTCTTTGTCAAGTTAATTTTGAATGAAACATAGAGTAAAAGAAGAAGTAAAATGGTATCGAGTTTAAGAAAGTCTTAAGAGGTTTCATTGTAATTTAGTCAAAAATATATCTAATGCATCAGGATCTATCAAGAAAGTACTTTAAAATTTGTATTTTATTTCATCCCCATTTATATGGGTTCTTTATTACTCGTTTCCATGTAAACTTTTCCTCAAGAATAAAGAAGATATTAAGTAAGAAAATAAATGAAAAAATAATACAGCCAATTGAGCATTTGTGAAAGAACCATAACATCATCCAAGACATATCAAACAATAAAATGATAAATAATAACCAAATCTTATCCCACTATTTAAGTATTAGACTGAAGGTACAATTAATCATACCAAGAGTGTTCAATTGTTTCAACTGATCCAATTTGCAAATGAAGGAAATGTTATTTTTTGCCAAAGCCAAAAAGAAAAGTGAGAGTGCAGAAAAGAGAATTATAAATAAAAAGAAATAATCACTACTAATATTCTTCACGTTGTTCTAAGATAGATGTGGTTAGCACATGATCATGTCAAAACTATCACCAACTATCATCAGGTCAGAGACTAACGACTGAAGCGATCTAATTAATATATTTAAGCTTATTTTTTTCCTGCATTTAGCACCTAGTTCACATATTCACATAATAGACATCTCTATTGCAACATCAATGACCATGTTTTGAGGTGACTCTATTATTAGTTCTATGGGGAGATCCAAAAAATATAATGTACTATATGGAAACTACTGCTTTCAGAATGAAAATATCATTAACAGTAATAATGAAGTTAATTGGCTCTACATTATAGTTTCAAAACATACCACTCCATTTTGCAAGCGAAAATTTTCTACAAAGTCCAAAACTTTTACTCTTTTCTCTCTTTCACAAGGTACATGAGATACCAAAAGAACCCCAAATATTTCACACATGTAAATTATGAGTATTAGCAAGCGGCCTAGCTCAATAAGATCTTTCAAAAAGTCATTGTAGGTAGGACATCACCTTGACCATCAAACCATTTATCATAGTACGTATACATATATAATATTTAGTATGTATATATTGGGGATGCCATGACTGACACTAAAACAAATGGAGCAGCATACCAGCTCTATCAATTTGTAAGTAGTATATATCCTGCCATAACTTTGATTGATTATTAAAGACATAAAACATTAAATGGAAAGTTATGCTAATCATAAATGTATAATCAATAAATAATCAAGGTTACCAAAATAATCAAGAAAACATAATCCCGTAATCAGAACACATAAATCCAAAAAGACAACTTATAACATTACACTAAACTAATGCGTTAAGTAACCACCACAAATAAAAAAAATAGTAGCTTCAATGTTTAAATGAAACAGAGAAATTTGTTTCGACAACCAACTGCCAATTAGAAAAGTAATCGATAAATAAACGAATTTACAACTCAAACATGAATCATATTAATAAATAAATGAATTTACAACTCAAACATGAATCATATAGACTAACACATATAGACTATTTTTTCCTTACAAGAGTTTCAAACCACATACCTTGTACAAAGCTCCTTGGTTAGCTTTATATAGAGGCTCGTTCCATTTTTTTTTTGTCATTGTAACTAAAATGAGTTCACAAAGAACAAAGTTTAATACCAAAAGACATACCTCTTTTTAGTTATTATAACTTTGTGCTGCCGAACTGAAAAAAGTAATTCAACAATGGTAAATAATTTTCTTTCTCTTTATTATAAAGTATGATCATATCATAGTACACGATAAACAATGGTTGCATAAACTCCTCAATAACTTAAAAATGGAGAATTTAAGATCACAGACTCTAAAAAGCTAAAAAATAACATGCGTAAGATAAAGCTAACCTGCACAAAATGGTGGAACACCATAAAGTAAGATGTACAAAATTACTCTAGCACTCCAGATATCTACTTCTCGCCCATAATTCCGCTTCAATACCTTAGGAGGAACCTGTTAGGAATACAAGTGTGAGTCTAAGTCCCACATTGACCAGAAATGAGAAAATAGAGCACTATATAAGAATAAAGACCCAAACCCATTGCCTTAAGGTTTTGGGTTGAGAGTGGTGTCAGTGTCTTATGTGGTTGGGCTCAGATCTCATTGGTGTTGTTCTCCCCAGTGAAACCCCCTCTGTAAAACCTGACAGAACCATGTAATATGGACTTCCAACTATCTCATTAAATCTTTCCCTTGAAAAAAAAGGCAAAGTTTCAGGCATCGTTATGCGCAACATTGCAACAACCCAAAATCTATAGTCTTCAAAGCTGCAGTTTTTGCAAATAGAAAGTTTTCCAGCTTAAGATCTCGATGCATCATGCCATGCTTGTGGCACATCTGAAACGTAACATCAAACAAACCTTCAGTATCACAAGTATCCTCAAGTATCACAAAGAATAATACAAGACTTGTATTGTGATTCATAAAAAAAAACTTTGTTGGATCCAGAAACTTCGAAAATGAAAAAACTAACGGTACGCACCAACTTGATAGTCGAAAGTCTTCACATCGATTAGGGCATCAAAGTAGTTTTGAAGGGGATCAAACCCAAGATAAAACCATACATCATCAAAGGAGAAGTATCAAAGTTCAACAAAAAACAAAAACAATCAAAACGTCTATAAAATCATAAGAATAAATATTACCGATAAAGGCCGAAAAGAAAACAAACATAATGAAGGATCATATTCCCAGGGATTTAGAAAGACCAATTTTGTGCTGCAAAGACCAATTTGCCAGTACAAAAGCTTATTCCCAAAACAAAAGCAGGGGTAGGTTGGTAAACACAACAACAATGAAATGACAAAAAAACCACATTTCTGGACAGCTGTCACGATTTTAAATATGGATATTTGAGTAATATCCCTAGTAGTTTGTTTTCTTAGTATTTAAGTAGATACGGGCCGCGGGCTGACCTGTTTTGGCCCACGGGTTGGCCCGACGGGCCAGCGGGCTTACACAGGTCGGGCTGTCTCAGGTTGGCGGGTTGAATTTCTTGTCTCGACCCATGCTTTTTTTGTTGGGCCGGCGGGCCGTTCCGTCGGGCCCGACCCATTTTTCCATCCCTACTCAGGACAAATGAAAGTAATACTCTAACCACTGAGTTAAGTAGGTAATTTATAACTCCTAAAAAAAGAGTACCCATCTATCATAATAATTGATTATAGATGTTAAATCATTGATAAGCAATACCAACATCCATTCAAGGAATTCCTCATTTAATATTAATTTTTACAAGCAATTATCTTCTAAATATGTATAAAAAACAGAACAGATGTAGCTTAGTTAGGTAAAGCACCTCGTTTACACGAGCACCAATGTTTTTTTTTTAAGTTCATCCTATAATAAAAAAAAGTTTATCTTATAATAAGAAATCAGAAGGAGTTTGTCTTGTAATTAAAAAAGTTCATCTTAAAAATTTATAACTTTATAATTTTATAATTTTATAATTTTGTAATCTTATGATTTTATACTCTTATAGTTTTATAATCTTTTAATCGTATAATTTTATAATCTTATAATCTTGTAATCTTATCATCTTATAATCTTATAATCTTATAATATTATAATCTTATAATCTTATAATATTATAATCTTATAATATTATAATCTTATAATCTTATAATCTTGTCATCTTATAATCTTATAATTTTCTAATTTTATAATTTTCTAATTTATAATTTTCTAATTTTCTAATTTCCTAATTTTATAATTTTATAATTGTATAATTGTATAATTGTATAATTTTATAACTTTGTAACTTTATAACTTTATAACTTTATAATTTTATAATTTTATAATTTTATAATTTTATAATTTTACAATTTTACAATTTTACAATTTTATAATTTTATAATTTTGTAATTTTGTAATTTTGTAATTTTATAATTTTATAATTGTATAATTTTATAATTTTATAATTTTATAATTTTATAATGTTATAATTTTATAATTTTATAATTTTATAATTTTATAATTTTATAATTTTATAATTTTATAATTTTATAATTTTATAATTTAAAAAATCAAAAATTAAAAATTATAAAATTTTGAAATCATATATGATAACCGCTCAACTAGATGAAGATTATGATTACGTATTGGTGTCTCGAGTTTAAAAAAATTAATTTATCGAGTTCTCACTAAACAACATAAATTAACCGGAAACTCAGTTAAAAAATCTTAATTATCTGCGACTTAAAACATTATTAAATCTAATTTATTTAACCGTTTAATCATACTATTGTTATTTTTTATTGAAAAACCCAAAATAAGTTTTTAAAAAATTTAAACTGATTTCAATTTATTGATTTTACATTTACATTTAAAAGTCGCCCAAGCTTAATCTTTTTATAACTATTTCTTTTGGCTCAATTGCATTTGTAGTCCCTTTAATTTTCTATTTGACATTTTAGTCCCCTATTTTCTTTTTTTAAATTCTTTAATTTTAGAACATCTATAATTTTACTCTAATATTCAATTTCGTTTTTTTTATTTGGGCACCAGTAAATTTTCTTCGTTTTTCATTCTTGTAAATTTTGATTTTATTATTTTTAAGTTTATAAAATGAATGGATTTCCCCTTTAGTTTCTATAAATCGTCATCTTTTAGTTTTCAAACTTCAAAATATTGATTTTTTTATACAATAAGTTTAAATTAGATAAAAGAACTTTTTTAGAAATCTTAAAAATATATTAGAGCATTACTTACTTGTTGATATTATATTATATTATAAATATTTGTAAGTGTCACTTATATGATTATTTGGTTTCCATAATTTGTGTTCTGTTGCCTTGTTTATATGTTTACACTGAACAACCAACGAAACTGAAGATATAGATTTTTGTTTGTGCAGGTTTTTGTCTTCCCTGTTATCTGTGTTACAACAGAAAAAATTGTGTATCTTCAGTTTTGTTCCAGCAATTATGGATTTGATGTTCCCTCTGAAACCCCACAGTGTTATTCTCAAAGCACCACTCTTTTCTTCTCTGTCGCTCCCTCTTCCTCTCAGATTTCGTGCTGTCACCGCTTCCAAGCATGTAAATATTCAATGCGAGCTTGACGGCAGACCCAATGGTGCTCTCTCCGGTGATTTCGACCCTCGTTTCATTGATAGGGTATGCCTCATTTTGCTGTTGTTGTTATTGGTTACGAACACTTTTGCTTTTCTGGGCTCTGGTTATATTTCATTCACGAAGGCTTCACTTTCCCTTTTGAAGTGAGTGTTGCCTTTGTGCTCTTGTTGGTACTTTTACTTATAGATAAAAAGATCACTTTTTTAGGACTTTTTCTTTGTGGTTTTTATTGTCTGTTTATACAGACCCTGAAAGAGATTTTTATTTGTTTGTTTATTGTACTATTTCTAGTTGCATTACTAAGTGCTTGGTTCAGTGCCTGTTGTATATGTGTTTGGTGTTATGCTGTAGGTGTGTTGCTTTAACTTGAGATAGAGAAATTGGACTAACAAAATTATAGGTTTTGAAAGACATTTCATAAGACATTGCCTTAGGGCTTACTTGAATTTGGTGGGGGTTTTGATTACTTTGTTTATATAGTTCTGAAAATCTCTAGCCATGTATGTGGGATCGGGAACAACAATTACTAAAATGTGTTGAGACAAGTTTTTTTATTTTTTTTTTTGCATTTTGTGACATTCTCTATTGAGCTATATTAGAGTATAGTTAGTCTGCAAAAATATAGTTTTCTTTTCTAAGTTAGGTTTGTAGTGCTTGTATGCTTGTTTGTACTCGGTTAGGTTCTTACACATTAGTTAGCTACATATACTTGATTGTACTCGGTTACACTTGGGGTTAAAATTTCATTTTACACGAAATCTAAATCTTTTCTCATTCTCTCTTTAAACCGTAATGACACCAAATTCAAAGTCTGCTATGTAAAATGAATTTGTATGTTCATGTGTTCATTTTCCTCTGACAGAAGGGTAGAGTAGTATGCATCTGGAAATTCTGATATCGTTGCATAGAAAAAATTTTGACTTGTGAAATATATCTTGTGATTTTATCATTTTCTTAATATTGTTCTTAAATCAACAACAGATACCATAATCTCAGTTGGTCTTCACCATGGGGTTCAGTTTTACACCATCCTCCTTCTATTTGCTCATTTAGTCATGTACCCTGCTTTCACTTCCATTCATTCCTTCTTGGCCTCCTCTGTGCCTTCCATTTTTGTAGATGACACGGGAAACTAGGAAGTTGGTGATGATAGCAGTGGTGGCTGGTCTAGTTGGTTGTGTCTACGGTTAATAGGCTTAAGAAATAAAAGCTAAGAGAACTAATCAAATTATCTGAAACCTCATAACAACAACAATTTTATCTCCTAAGCTACATTATAGCCATGTCTAGTGTTGGCAGGCAACATATAGTCATTGACCAATGTCATCTCATCATGCTTTTTGTGGGGTTTATGGAATATTGCTTGAAGGAGTTCAATGAATTCCTGCTTATTAATAATTGTTGTTTAATAGAAGAGATATGGTACTCCAAAAGAATGATGTATGGGAGTTATTCTATCTTGGTTGATGTTTGTATGATATTTTGTTGTTTCTAGATATGTTTGACATCATATTCAAACCACCTTTTCGATAGACATAATGATATAGAAAATTTCACCACATCGTCTTTTATGCACTTTCCCTGATCTCAATATTCATGGAAGTATAATGTTTCCTTTACTGGTCCATTAGATTCATTTAGCATGTCAGTTTTAAGATATATGGTTCCATATTTGTTATAAACTGATGACTTAAATATGGTTTTAGCCCCTGTGAAATAATTAAGTTTTATTTTTGGCCCCTGCAAAAGAAATTTTTTGTTTTTAGTCCCTCTAAAATTGACAATCATTACTTTTGATCACTAGTATTATGACACTAATTAACTACTTATTCTTAAACAAAAGGTTAAGGGACCATTTCAAGTGAAGTAATGCTAGCAGCCTACACGTAAAAGAATTTCTTAAGATTCATAAAATAAATGATATTTATTTATTTATTTTAAAATAAGTATTAGCCATTAAAAAAGGTAATTTGGAATTTGAGGGATGAAAATCAGTAAAAAATATTTTATAGGGACTAAAAACTAAAACTCACATTTTATAAGAACTAAAATCAGTGCTTTCAAATTTTATAGGGATGAAAAACAAAGAAACAATTTTTTTTGGGAACCAAAACCAAAACTTACTAATTGTACTGGGACTTAAAACATATGTAAGCCTAAATTGATTTTAGGTTACTATTCTGATGAAAATTAATAGTTTATTCTTCTACTAGGGTTTCTCCTTAGTTATCAATTGTTGATGAGATATGTTTCTAATTTTAAGTGTATTCAATTTGACAATAAATTTCCATTCTAGCAAAAAGCATTGGAAGCAGCAATGAATGATATAAACAGCTCCTTTGGAAAGGGAAGTGTTACAAGACTGGGCAGTGCTGGTGGAGCTTTGGTGTATGCATTTTTTCCACATATATGTTCTCTGTCTCACCTAAGTTGTTGAGAAACACAGTTTATATACCCTGTCACTATTTTCTGTGAATCAAATGGCATGACAGATTTTGTATTTCATCTTAAATGTTTGCAGTGAAACTTTTCCCAGTGGTTGCTTGACCTTGGACTGTGCTTTAGGTGGTGGTCTTCCTAAAGGAAGAATTGTAGAGGTATTGTCTTTATACATCTCCTTGTTGTTCATTTCTTTTTGTGATCATATAACCTATTTACATTTATTGATTGGGAAGAATGAGATATATATTTATTCTCATGGTTAGGATTTCATTTAAATTTGGGTATGTGTTAGACAGCAAGATACAAATAGGATTTTAACACCCGCTCGCCCATCCACGTATACAGGTAATCAGTAGAAGCAAACAATCAGTAAAAGTGTATTCTAGGAAGAGGGGTAAAAATAGGGATTAAACCTTTTTTTATTTGAAGCCATGTCCAACCCATCCAAACTCCACCTATAGACTCATCTTCTACTCCATCAAACTTTCCATCTCTAGCTCCTGAAGTAGAACTACCTAATTCAGTAAATGAAGGTATTAGGTCTTCTCATAACTCTAATACTTATTATGCTTGTCATTTGAGACTTTACCCCAATCTAGGTTGGATAAAAAGTAACTTTGACTGATGTTGGTTGAAGAACAACCTTTACTGACATCAATTGAAAATAATCGCCACTGAAGTCAAGTGGAAAGAATGAGTTTGACATCAGTTGAAAAAAATACTATTTATATTGACCATGGAAACCCTAACTAACATTGATTGGGAAATATCACTGACCCACATTGACAATAAAATAACCTAAACAATGTCAGACAAAAAATAACTTTGGTTGACTTTAGCTTTAGAAGAAACGGTGATGAATTAACAACACCCTGATCTTGGACAAACTGATAGTGTCTTGGTTTTAACTGAGTTGATGACACCTCGACTGAAGCTAAGTGGATGAGAGAGTACAAACAGAAGAGACATGAGTTTGAAAATTTGAAAAATTTTGATTCTTACTTTTTTCTGAAATTTGAAATTCAAAGTACTCCTAAGATTTTAGAATTTCAAATTCTTTATTAAACAACATATGTTATCATGAAATAATTCAAATTCTCTATACAAATCTTCTTAAAATTCCCCATTCGCACACACTAATAACTTATTTGTTCTGTCATGGGTCAAGCTGATATTATTTGCTATATCTTTTCTAGATATTTGGACCAGAAAGTAGTGGAAAAACCACCCTAGCTCTTCATGCTATTGCAGAAGTGCAGGTAACTTATCTGTCTGGAGTTTTTCAAATCATTAATTCTTGATCATGAAGAATCACTTGATATAAAAGAAAATTCTGGATCAATATGCTATTTTCTTATGATGTGCAGAAGTTAGGAGGCAATGCGATGCTTGTTGATGCAGAGCATGCTTTTGATCCTGCATATTCTAAAGCATTAGGAGTGGATGTAGAAAATTTAATTGTATGCCAACCTGATCATGGAGAGATGGCTCTTGAGAGTAATATATTTGCCTTTAATGTGATTGTGTTCAAATGGAAAACATAATCTTTGCGCTGTCCATATTGCAACAGCGGGGTGTTGTTTGTTGTCTATGAATTGATTGAACTTTCCATATTACAGTTGCAGACCGAATGTGTAGATCTGGTGCCATAGATCTCATTTGTGTGGATTCTGTCTCAGCTCTCACTCCACGAGCTGAAATTGAAGTAAACAATTACTTCTTGATTTCATGTACTCCTGGTTATAATTTAAGGAGTGCATTTTTTAACTATATTTGTTCATATAAATGCACAGGGGGAGATTGGAATGCAACAAATTGGATTACAAGCTCGTCTTATGAGCCAAGCTTTGCGTAAGATGTCTGGAAATGCATCTAAAGCTGGTTGCACTCTTGTATTTTTGAATCAAATAAGATATAAGGTACTTGTGCTTAATTAGTCTAACTTTCCTTTTGGATAACCGCATATGTTTCATTAGGACTACAGTAAAATCCAACTGCTTACTCAATCAATGGAGTTGAATTTTTATATTTGACTTTTTAAATCTCTAGTTTTTCTTAATATGATTCATTTTTTTATTTACTTTTTTGGTAGATTGGTGTCTATTATGGAAATCCAGAAGTGACCAGTGGTGGAATTGCATTGAAGTTCTTTGCGTCACTTCGGCTAGAAGTTCGTCCTATAGGGAAGATAAAGTCTGTAAGCTCAATAACACTGTCCTAGCATAATCTTTATATTATCTTAAACCTTACTGTTCCGCAGAGGCATCTCAACTCCAAACTATCAGCAGTTTTACTGAAATTACCTTTTTGACTGTAATGTCAAAGTTGTTTGAATGAAGCATCACAGTGCATTTTCATCATTCTGGTTTCAATTTCTTTTAGGTTAAAGGAGATGAAGAAATTGGTCTTAAAGTTCGTTTAAGAGTGCAAAAGAGCAAGGTAAGCGACAATATTTGTAAATTTTGAAATTTTCTGTTTAAAACATTTATATTCATTTTTTGTAGCGCTGCATAACATAATCCGTTGAAACTTGACATTTATTATACTCTTCAAAGTTAAGCAATTCTGTTTCATTCTTTCCTATCATTTATCAGTCTCTTTGTTTCTTGCGCTAATTTATTCTAGATTTATTCTAACAGTGTATAAAAACTGGATAGCAGTGTGACACTTTTGAGTCTGCTGCATTATCTCCTGAGTCTCTTTTTATAGTTGTTCTTGTTCCTCTTGTCCTTTCATGTCTTTAGGAAATTCAACGAGGATTCCTCAGCTGTGTTACACTTTCGAGTCTGTTACATTATCTCCTGTGTCTCTCTCAATGGTTGTATCTTGTTCCACTTGCCTTTCTTTCGTGTCTTCTAGGAAATTCAGCACGAGGATGCCTGAGCTGTGTGACCTCTTCAAACATACCAGTGATACCCATAATCGATCGTGGTGTCTGAACATGCCGCTGTACCTGCCTGTGAGGCCATGCCATACTCTTCCCCAGTTCCAATTCCTTTACTGGTGGTTCTCATACTATTGATAGCAAGTATTTGGTAAATTACATGGATTAGGCAATTCCCTCAACAATTACACTTTGGAGACATTGAAGATATTGAACCTATTTGTGACAATCAAGTTGCTCTCCACATTGAGTCAAAATAGATCTTCAATGAATGTACTGAACACATAAAGCTAGACTGTAGATTTGTAAGAAAGGTTTTGTCTAGGGAAACTACAACTGCCTCTGGTAGCTGTAGTAACCAACTTGTCGACATGTGAGTCATTTAAGGGATCGTGTGCTTTCTATATTTTAACAAGCCTGGTTTGTATGACATGTATCCTTCAGCTTAAGGCAGAGTGTGGTAAAAATATTTTGAATGAGGACATTTATTACATGCAAATATGGAAATATAGGGTACTACAAATTAGGGATTTCGAATTGTTCTTTGTATCCAAGATTCATTCCCTTGTGCCCTATTATAAGATTTTAAATATAGCATGTGTATATGGTATACAATCACTGTTATACAAAGCACTAACCCCTAATTTCAAATTAGGTGATATAATAAAATAAAATATGGAATCAATCTTGAGTTCATCTAAGTTGCTCTAAATTACTCTAAAGATAAACCAAGACATTTGGAGATGTATTTTTTATAATTTAGCAAATATTATGCTGTATTTTTCATTGATTTTAAACTATGTTCTGGAGGTCCTTAACTCGATAAGTTGTTGTAGGTGTCAAGGCCTTACAAAATAGCTGAATTTGAAATTATATTTGGAGAGGGAATCAGTAAGCTGGTGAGTATTGCAGCACACAAGCATTTAGACCTGTTAGTTTATATCATTATTTTAACACTTCCTTTTGAATGCAGGGTTGCATTTTAGATTGTGCAGAAATGACGGATATTGTCTCAAAGAAGGGCTCTTGGTACAGCTATGGAGACCATCGGTACTGTCTCTACTTTCTGAATCTTAGCACTTATTTTTTATTTAGTGAGTGATCTCTTTCATTGTTCTCTCGGCTCTTTCTGTGCGTGTGTCCTCCAGATTAAGGACTTAACAGTGCAATTATATGCAATATAAAATTTATTTGCAAGCTAATCGATTTGTGAAACAAAGTTGGTTTTTCTCCAATGCCCTTATTTCTCTCCCTTTACCTTGTATTTCCCTCTCTTTGTCCAAATGGTTGGTGGGTTCTTTTTATATGTAAATTTGCTTGGTTTAATGTTAACCATCCAATTGGTGTCTTGAAACAGGTTGGGACAGGGAAGGGACAAAGCAATACAGTACTTAAAGGAGAACACGTATCTTTTAGAAGAAATTGAAAAGGTTGCATTATCTGAGCCTGTTATATGCTGCTATTGACTTCAAAATTAGATCTTACGCTGTATATTCTTTTGTATCTTAAAATGATAAACTGCATGTGTGCTTGCTTCCTGATTATGTTTTTATACTAGTTCCTGCGCCTTATTGTGGCTCCTTCCAGTTGGAAGGAGCTTCACAATGGGATTCATAAGAATGTCACTTGGATGACGGTCGAGCATACCAATTTCATTGAGGATGTCCAATGCATACTTTTCTTTGAAATGACAATATCAATTTTTGATTGACCAACCCCAAGGAATTAGAAAGTACTTGAGGGGACCTAGATAATTTGTCCAGAACTGACTTTGGGTTATTGTTCAATTGAACGTGACATGCATTTTTTTTTTCAATCCGTTACAGTTATTACTTTAATTTTGTGCGGTGGAATGTGCAAACTAATGTTTGGCACCCCTGAAATTGCAAATCAAACACACACTTAGCCATTGGATCCCATTAGAGTCATTATTAGTTATAACAGTGTCATAAACATAGACTACCAAATAAATGCACAAGCCAACGAAGAATGTTGGGAAAAAACAGTGATAAGCCTCACAACAACTCATACCAGATTTGAGAAATGTTGGCTAAAGCAACCAAATCATGCATGATGAGACTATTTCAAGACATTCAGAGAATGTCATCAGTAGCATACTTTTACAAAATGGTTTTATAAGGCGGAGAAAACCATTTTGTATGATGGTATTAGAGCCTATCCTAGATCTATTAAAACGGACACTTGCCATTTTATACATGTACCACGCCAGTACTGCTAGACGTGAGGGGTTTTGGTTAATACTCAAGTCCTGCATCAAGAAGAGATACTATCAAAGGAAAAACTCAAGTCCTTCATCAACAAGAGATAGTGTCAAAATAGAATAGAAAAGAGGGCAATTCCCACCTTATAAGATAGTTTTATAAGATTGAGACCTAAATCCACATTGTAATATGGTATCAAAGCTTATCCTAACAAAATTTATTGAATCTATTACCTTCCTGCTATTGAGGTACTATCGGACCACTCACAACTGCAAATATCGGTTCCAATGCTCTAGATGTCCATGTAAGGAGGCATTCTTAATGCCTTGTTGGTGAAGTGACCAATGGAAGATGACAACCATTGTTAGAAATAGATGCAGAAAAGTAATCTTGGCAAGAAGAGAGGTGTCCCTATAGTTGAAGCCAAAGATTTGGGTATCGTACTAATAAATCTTGCCATATGTACCAGCCTTCATGGTATACACTCTGGCAACCAACGCTAGTGTTTTGTGGGAGGTAAGTAAACCAATTCCAAAGGGCCATTGACTTGTTAAGAAGCCATTTCTTTTCATCTAACATTTCTTGATTGCAACACGGACTAGCATGACTTCACTTGTAGACATAGAATCCAGAAAGAAATAGAAAGAAGATACTCAATCCTGATGAAGTACTAACATATAAAGGGTTAGGGCTACAAGTGTACCGAATACCTTTGTTTAGGACAATGAAAAGCCCATCTATAGGAGACATTGGTGTAGGGATGCTTGAGGAAGAAATGATGTTTGAAGATCAGTAGGTCAGCAGGTCGAACCACCAGATATCTTCTTATTGATCAATGTTGTCGAAGTTCTCTCATATAACTTCTTTAAATTATTATTATTAATTTGTATATAAGCTAATTTTAGCTTTTGGAGAAACTGATATATTATATCTTATGTTTTTCTCCTAGAATGTTTATGGAGAAGTTAGTTTAAACATATCTTTAACTTTTAACAGTACAACTAATACACTTTCCCTACTGTCAGAGATCCCATATCGATTAAAATACAATTAGATTTTAGTATATAAGTGTAAGCAAATCTTATAAGTTTAAAGTTCACTTTATTAGATCTGCTATTGGTTAAAATTTATTGGGATATAGTGATTTCACTAACTGAAAACTGAGATTCACAAAAAGAATTGTAATTTTCTATAAATTTTAGGTAATAGTAGAAACTGTTAATATTTCTTTTATTAGGTGTAGTAAATCCTCTGATCCTAAATATGTGGGTGGTTTTACAATTTGTTTTCCTTCCACTACGTGGCTTCTTTTGGAGGATACTGTATCCTCTCATGTTCTCTCTTCCTATTTAGTAATGTATCTATAAAGTTCATGTGTCCTAGTTTTCATTTCATATATTACTAATACTTGGTTTTAACCAAATTGATCTTAAATTTCAGTTATAAGAAACCAGATTACTGTAATGGCAGTTAGTAAATTTTTAGTTTTTCCAGAAAGTTAGAGTAGAGAATGTTTGTTTCTCATGTTTTCTATACTCTTAAAAAAAAAAACTATCTTAGGAAACTATTTCTAAATTTTAGTTTACTATGTTATACACAAATATAGGATTCATGAAGATAAGAAATTGTTTATTTGCAGGTAGTTAGGTCTTCATTGGTTGATGGAAGTAACCAAGCAAGCCTTGCACACATGAAGAACAGTCCAGTGCTACATCAAGATGATGATGTATTTGAGGAAACTCAGTGATAAGGGACTTGTCACTTGTTTGAATGGTTGGTTCCAGAAACTGGGAAATTTTTTCTTCACAACAATGTAAGTGAAGTTGTTGTGGCTTTGATTGTTACACCAATTATTGGCTCATCCATCTTCATCCATTGATAAGTGTTAAGGAAACTGATGGAATGAGACATTCACAAAAGGATAACAGTGAAATATTGAGGATTTTGAAGGACTGATTTTCAATTACAAGTAACATTATATTTTATTCTGATAAAGAATGTCAATCAATTTCATTTGATTTTCTTGATTTCATAAAATAAAGTATATTTTATAAATTATCCTTATTGAAGAGTTCAAATTATTTACATGTTTCAAATATTTTGGATTCTAAAATACGAAATCTTATCCTGGATTATGTGATATGGAATAGATAAATGCTTTTCTGGATATAATTTAGTAGTGTATCATGGATTATATAATTTAAAATTTTATTATTGATAGTATAATTCATAATATATTTTTAAATCTAAAATGCAGAATGGATGTATAATTTGAAATATATTTTGGATCTCATAATGTATTTTGGATTTTAAAGAATATTTTAAATTGTATAATCTAAAATTATATGATTTATAGTATGTTTCTGAATCGCTTAATCTGAAAATATATTACGATATATAATATTTTAATTTGTATAATATTATTTGGATTTTGAAATATATTTGTGGATTACATAATATGAAAATTTGAAATTGTATTATAGATTACTTAATGTAATATTTAATAAATTAAAGAATTAAAATTGTAATCTAACATTATTTCTGTTTCTTTAATTCTTTTAAATGAGTTATTATTATATCGATTGGAATCGCTAAATTTCAAACGGAATTAACTTTTGTTAGATTCATAAGAAAATTTCTTTTATTTTTGTGATTCAGAACGGTGCTGAGCCAACTTTATTTCATTTTATAATACATATTTATACATGAATACACTCGTATCGTATTAAATACGTTTTATTGAATTATAATATACTCATGAACGTAATATACGTTTTATTTAATTATATACTCATGAAGTAATTTTAAATTACTCACATACAATAAATAAAATATAATTGAATATAATTTTAGTCTCTAATATTTGAAATAAGTTCCTCTAATTAAAAAAATCATTTTATAGTCTTTAAATTTAATAAATTGCGATTTTACTATCTAAACATTAAATTTAACTTAGAAAAATTAGTTTTAAAAATTCTTTTTTAGTTCGTCAAAATTAGTATTTATGAAATAATAGTGTCTTTATTTTCGCCAAAGTAAAAGTTTTAAATTTTGAAAAATAAAAACCAGAATTATCCTAAATTAGGACCACATATGTAATTACATTATTAGTTTTAGAAATTCAGATTCCGAATATTACAGTAGGTTAATTGACAAATGATTAGAAAATTACCATTAGAAAAGGGATTTCTTCCACAAATTCAGATTTCAAATTCACAGTCATATTTTTATAGTTATATTTCAAAACTTACCTACAAATTTGTTTCTATATTTTTGTTGTTGAAATACTACATTTACTTTCTGTTTCTGCATCTTTCACATATTTCATGTGTTTAAAATTTTGCACCTCTATACAATAAAGATTCTAAGAAATAGGCAACTGAAAAAAAGTTTAATTAATTCTTGAAAAACTTGAATATTTGTAATCGAGTTTTTTATTAAACTTTTTCTGTACATTAAGTCCACGAACTTTACATTTTTTCAATTAAATATCTATTTATTTATTTGTTTATAAATATGAATAATTAACAACAACAAAAAATTGCACCAGAAAACTTAAGTACGAATATATTTCAAATGCATCATCCTCCATACAGATGATTTTTTAAAATTTATCATCTTTCGAAGACAATTAACAAAACACTACACACAACACAAGACAATTACAATGTAAAACTACAAAGAGAGCACCACGAGGACAAGAACATAACTCTCAGCACTTTATCACATTAACATTTGTTGTTTGATAATTTCGCACTAAAGAATTCACTACCATGTTTAATTCATCTTCAGATATCATAATTCTAGAATCCATTTCAATGTTGAATGATTCCAATTTAGCAAGGTGAGGAGGTTGAACTTTCAATGTATCCAGATGTAAATCCTGCATGATTAGAGAGAAAATTAAAAAAAGTTTAGCAAAAATATTTTAAAATGTAAGATTCAATAACAATGAAAGAAAAAAATATATATATCTTACCAATAAAAGTGAATTTAGGGTACGACTGGAAATCGTCAATGTTCTTGCGTTAGAGAACATTCGTAACCAACTTAGGACGATGGAAGACTCTATATGAATATTATTGTTGATTTTCACTTCGTTTAGGAGAGGGAGATCGCAAGTGCAAGTGCAGGAGAATTTATAGGACATTAAAAAGTGAATATTCCCGAGTGTGATCGAGGTGAGTTTAGGAACAGAAAGCACAATTTTAGGTTCAAAAGTATCCCAATAGAATATGTTTTCCATAGTCAAAACAGAAAGGCTAGGATTTGATATACAAAGAGTTTGTGTTGAATGGCTATGCGTGGAATATTCAAGGACCAAAGTGGTCAAAGAAGTGCACTCCGAGAAGGGTTCAATGTAGTTATCATCATCTCTTGGTGTGAAAATGACATTGGAGAGAAGCAAGGTTTTCAAAGATGGTAGCGAAAGAGATGCGGGGAGTGTCAAGGGGACACGAGAGAAATTGGCGTGAAGGTTAAGAAAGGTTAGGGATTTGCAATTGATGACAATGGGAATGAAAGAATTGGGTATTTTTTTGAACTTGAAATCCATAACCAGTGTCAGCTTCTGAAGATGGTGTTGTGAAGCATATTTGAGGGCGTTGTTGAGGACTTTTGGTGTAGTGGAATTGAACACTTTGACATGCATGTTGTGAAGGGGAATAGAATCATCTCGATTAGAGAGGGCATGAGAGACATATCTATTGTATTTGCGAATTCCATTGAAAGATGTAAATGTTAGAGTGGTGAGGCCTTTCCAAAGATTCTTCCATCGTTTAGATAACACGCAACTTTGAATAGCTTGTTTTGTGGGCAAAAACCCCATTATGTGCTGAAGAACTTCATCTGGTAAATCACTGAGTCTATCTTCTTCCTTTCTTTCGCCACTTTCACTGCTTCTCTTCCTCTTCATTCTCATCTTCTTCTTCCAATGGAAGCTTCTTTTTTTTCTCCGTAGAACAAAGCGTAGAACACGAAAATTTTTGCACACGGTGAATTCTGATACTGAATGTGTTATGCATACAAATATGTTTACCTATATATATATGTATGTACATTTAAATTTTTTTTGGATTGAATAAGTGAAAGATAAGATGTGAAGAATATGAGATATGAAAATAAAAATAAAATGATATATATTTATTTAAAATTTAAACATGAATCCCGTTGCCTGTTATCTTGAAATAATATATATCTTATCTTAAATTGATTTTTTTTAAAAAATATGTATTTAATTTTTTGTTTTCCGAATTCAAATATAATCAACGCTCGTTTGATATATATTATGTACTATACAGTCATAACTGAATATAAATGGTTTGTTAACTTCTTTTTTTAACAGCTTTAGTTAAATATTTAATATTTTCAAAAGTGTTATCAATAATTAAAAACAGAAAGTGTTTCACAATATTTCAAGAAACTTAGTAGATAATCTGTTCAGTAACAATATTTATTCATTACACATTTTAATTATAATATGATCTTTACAATTAAAAGTATTTATATAGATTTTAATTATATAAAACATATATTTATTCCACGTAATTACTGTAAAAACTAAACTAATAGTATATATCTAAATTATAAGAGATTTTTTAATCATATGTTTATTATATTTTTCTTGATTTTGTATTTAATTAATATGATAAGTAGTCATATTTTTGCAAGAATATATGATTTTATCGTTTTTACTTCTGACGATTTCATATAAACATTATCAAAAACACCTATAATTAAGGAATAAAGTAGATTTTAATCATTTTCAAGAATCTTAATCTTTATGATTCACTCTTGAAAATCATAAGAATAGTGATCATAATGTGATGCTCTTTTCTAGTAAAAGATACTCCATATTTATAAATAAAGATAAATGACTGAATATTTTCAAACTAAATTCCTTAATTTAAAAATATAACAAAAATTAGACTTACGAAAAAATATATGAATATTTAAATCATTTTTTTTACTTCAATTTAATGTTTTCAAGGATATAAAACAGTTAAAATTAATCTTATCAAAGTATGATATATCATAAAACTGATATTACAATCTATATCTTTAAAAATATTTATCTTTTATCTTTTGCTTACAACAGTTTACATATTTAAATAAATTTATTTACTATAAATTATAATTATATGTGTAAATATTTTAGGTACGGCCATATTGCATGTGATAAAACACTAATTGGATTAAATATATTTTTAATTTTTATAAAATAAGAGAATTTTATTTTTCTCTTTGTAAAAGAAAAATACTTATTCTTTGTCATTATCAAATTAAAAATATTATTTTTATTCTAATTTTTATAGTAGGATTTTTGTTAGCAACATTGAACAAGGATAAATAGACTAGTTCTTGTAATGTCATTTTAAATTTTGATATCTTTAAAATCATTTTAAGATTTGAAAAATAATTATAGTTTACCTATTTTAAAAAAATGTTCAAGATAAAAGTTGTAATTTCAAATTTTGAGAAAAGAAAAATTAAGGAAATAATATTTCATAAGGATTACATAAAATATTCTCTCGTCTTTATACCAAATAACATATTTCATTATTGTATCTCATGTTTGACATAATCAAATAAAGCTGTTTTATATAAAACTCAAAGGATAAAAATTAATATAATTTTTTAAAAGAAAATTTTAACTCGTTTACTTCTCTTTTACTGATTATAAATTCTAATCGGATTATATAATACTAGTTTAAATATAAATGTGATACATACGTATTTTTAAGGGTTAAGTATGTATTTAGTTCTTGAACTTTGGTTAAAGATTAGAATTCGTTCCTGATCGAAACTTTGATAAATTTTGGTCACTAAACTTTAAAAATTAATGAATATAGTCCTTTTAAGCCAATTACGTTGACTTTTTTCAACATGTCAAATGTATTTCATGTTAATATTGGAGTTTTTTACGCCATTTTTGACACATTCTCGACTCAATATTTACTAAAAATGCGTTCGAAACCTAAAAAAAAAATAACAAAATTGGGTTAAAAGGACTATATTTATTCATTTTTAACGTTTAGGGACCAAAATTTATCAAAGTTTCGACCAGGGACGAATTCCAATTTTGGGTCAAAGTATAGGGACTAAAAATATACTTAACCCTATTTTTAATATATATATATATATATATATATATATATATATATATATATATATATATATATATATATATC
>Ga0214543_1001818_pt1 | contig 41807 bp, 19 predicted proteins | sample CNSS2metaG_FD_160094 | JGI IMG/M metagenome (GOLD analysis project Ga0214543, IMG submission 160094) | Root nodule microbial communities from cowpea collected in UCLA plant growth center, Los Angeles, California, USA - CNSS2 | ecosystem: Host-associated > Plants > Roots > Nodule | place: USA...
ATATATATATATATATATATATATATATATATATATATATATAATATATATATATATATATATAATATATATATATATAATATATATATATATAAGTTTTAATTAGTATTTCGGTACTAATATTTGTAGAATTTATTTAATTCATTTTTCTTATTTTATTTAAAATGATTTCATTTGATTTATTTTATTAAATTAGTGTTAATAATATTTAGAAGATGATTACTAGTTACAGATTTGATTCTTTTATTCTAAGATTTTTCAAAGTTTTTTTTTCTCTAAAACAAGCTTAGGCCCATGGACTAACCCACTGGTCCGCCAAAATTAGGGAATAGATTGAAGTTTTTAACTTGTCAATCCACTTTGATCCGTCTTGTGTTTAGCTCACCAATTTAGTAAACCAGAGGTGTAGGGGACAAATTTAACCGTTAAATTGTTTTCTTTCTTACAAATATTCTTTTTTGAATTATATTACATGAAGTATGTAAAAATACAATAATATTGTAATTTAAATGGTTAACACTTATAAATTATCTTTCAATTATTAACTATTACTATCATAAAATCCTTGAATAATGATCAATTTTAGTGACAAAAAATAATTAGTCACTATAATGATCAATTTATATGTCAATTTATAAACTAAATTTTATTGGTAACTAATAGTTTCAAAAAATTATAATTGGTAACTAAAATAGTTTATATTACGAATTTGTCTGTGAATTGGTCACTAATATTAGTTACCAAGGTTTTGGCTACTAAAGAAATTAATTTCTAATTAGAAAATTGGTTTCTAAACATATTTTTGTCACTCAAATTGATTTTTATTTGAGAGTTTTCTTGTAATGTATAATGTAATAATGCATGTAAGGAAAATAATTATTTTAATTTATTCGATTAGACACATTAATTAATTTATTAAAACTTACACACACACACAACAAAATTTAAAATACAATATTGAAAAAAAAAAGTTGGTAGGAGCAAGTGAATGACAGGTACAAATGAAAAATTTTGGTATGGCCAATGGCGGATTTTCAACTAATATTTTGGGGTGTCAAAATTTTGATTGAATTACTCTTTTGGTTCTCTAATTTTTTTAGTCTCAATTTGATTCCGATTTGTAAAAATTGATGCAATTTGATCTTTTTCGTTAAATTTATTGAAGTGGAGCAAGCCAACAATTACACCAACAAAACAAATCATCCTTATTCACAACTTTAATTTTGATGAAAAAACATTGATCTGATTAAAGAAATTTAACGAAAAATGACAAAATTACATCATTTTTTTCAAAATTGGAAACTAAATTGAGAATAAAAAACATGGAAAGACCAACTTGATATATTTGAACAAAAACCGAAATTGAAATAGTAATTCCAAACTTTTTATATAAACCAGTAAAAACATTGTATTTACTTTTTTATGATAATAAAAAAATTAAAATTAAAATTATTTTTATTATTATAATTATAATTATAAAATAAAATAAAATAATTTTTATAGTTTTATAATAATTGATTTTCATTTATACCGATTAATTTTTAAAAAAATAGTCAAATAAAAAATGGTTAAATTAAAAAAATAATCACTTTAAAGATAATATTAATAAAAAAATTATTTTTATTTAAAAAACATTTAAAATGTAAAATTGAAAAATAAATACGGACAAAAAGAAGAAAATTCTTTATATATAAATACATACATATAAATTTTTTTTAGAATATCAAATATATAAAATATGTTAAAAATATTTAATTTTTAAAAAATATATTTAAAATTATATAAATATAAAAAAATTTGGGAGAGTCATGACCTCTTTGGTCACTACTATGGTACGCCATTAGGTATGACGCCATGTGATAAAAAGGAATATACGATATTAATGAGATTGATATAGACTTTAATGGTAAGGTGGTCGAGGAGGTCAATGGTAAGGAGGATGACAATGAAAAAACTGTGTTTGGGAAAAAAAACTAAAGAGAAAAGAAATTTAAATAAAACATATCAATAAAAAAAAAGTCAAAATAGTTACATGTGACCATCTTTCAAACGGTATTAACACCAATCTAATAAAAAGAATTAAATTAAATTCTTTTAAATAAATTGAAGACTTAAGTAAAGACAAAAAGTTTATGAAATAAATCTCTTATATATTATTGCCAAAATACTGATTAAGCCAAATTATTATTATCATTTTAATTCAATGAAAATAGAAGAGACATTTCCTATTTTACAAGAGATATTATTGAACTTGTAACTTTAAGATTAGTGCAACGTGAAGATGAATTTGTATGATAATATTAAACCACCATATATACAACGTTTGTCTAAAGCTACATATTGATTTGGTGTAGGAGAGTGGAATTTAATGAGTAGATAATTTATCTGCTAACCAACACAATTTAATCTCTAAACCTACCAATATACATGAGTCCTTAGAAAGGTAAAAAAAGACAAAGTAAAGCCACCAACCAAGGACATTGAGAGACATTGCTCCAAAGGGTGGCCATGATGGTTCCCTCTGCTCATGTCCATTGGAATCAACAATCCCAAATAATAGAAGATAGGTTGAAGCCAAGTTCAGTATGATATGATGGGGTCGGTTAGGTGTCTTTAGGAAATTGCTATTCTTCCTTTGTTTTTGTTTCTTCTTTCAGATGTACCAGAAAAAACAGATTGGGACCAGCCATGCCACCTTGTTCTCTTTCCCTACCTTGTTTTATCTCACTTAATTATCTTTTTTCCACCAAATCAACAAACTTCGATTTTCAAAGGATGCTGTCGTACATCCATCTTCCATTTTCATGTTGTTACCTTTGAACAAAAAAGTAACAAAAGTTACTTCTATATTCTCTTCGGATGCCTCTAGGAAGATACACACATAAATCCAAAAAATATCTAGTGTTAAGTCCGGAAAAATGTTACGGATGAGGCTCGAATATTATATATATATCTAAACCTTTATTCTCCACGAGTATATTCATTTTTGGTCTCTCGTGAAAAACGTTTTTAAATTTCTATGTTTGAAATTACTCTTATTATATGTATCACTTTCACGTAAAAGAAAATCGAAACTGATGTGTAAGGACAGAAATTTAGCACGTATTATACCTAATAATGACACATAATACAATGAGAAGGATTTATTTATGTGTATAAATCGATTTAAAACTATGAGTGAAATTAAAGATAAACGTCGCATATAATAATTTAACTTTAATTAGACCTGATAAATTCAGTGCACCAAACATAAATACAATAAGTACTTAAAGGTGAGAAAATTACTCAATTTAACCTAATTCTACCAATGAATTATAATTTATAGTTTGATTTTTTCAAGTTTAAGTCTAAATTAAATTTGATTTTTTTTTAATTTGATCTGGTCATGGTCTGAACAGAGCAAAAAAAAATCTAAAAGATCAGACTTTTACTTGTTTGTCTAAACTAGGCTGATATGGCAAATTGTTCACATTAGACCAAATATAAGAAAATGAGAAAAGAATAGAAAAAAGGTGTAATTATTATGCAGAAATATAAACAGTTTTTTGTTGTTTGAAGTTAAAGAGAGATGGATAGAATAGAACAGGGGAGAATGAAATATTGAATAATTGAATTATAAACAAGAATCTGATGTTAAGGGAATCGCATCTAACTAAGCAATGCCTGGGTCAAAAATGAGATCACTAACTACAACACTAGCACTCTACATCTGTGATCCTGACAAACATGTCCACTAATTTCTACCACTGACATTGCTTTTTCACCATTCCTAGTGAGACAACTCATGACTACCAGAAGCTGTCCCTGCCCCACCATTGCCGAAACCTTTCCCTCCATTCCCTCTGGCCGTGATCCAATCTTCATCATCATGTTGTGCCCAACAGGGTACCCCAGAAGACAGAGCCAACATTCTGACCCTCCCAGCAGCAAAAAGTTCAAACTTTCTTGGGTTGTGAATCAAATCGCCAACACTTTCTGACTCTTCCACAGACCTCCAAAAGCATGGCTCAAGAACACTAGTTGGGGAGCTGCTTGAATTAGATTCCAATACTTCCTTATTCTTATTGGAACATGATTTTCCAATAAATGGATGCTTCAAAAGTTCACTGGCCTTCCATCTCTCTTCCGGATTCCTCCTCAAGCACTTCCCCAAAAAATCCTTTGCTTCCTCAGATAGAAAACAAGGAATCTCAGGCACTTCACCGGAATATGCAATACGATAAAGCACCGAAAAAGGGTCTTCCACACTCGGCCATGGTGCATTTCCCGTGGCCATTTCAACCACAGTGCACCCAAGTGACCAAATGTCACTGGCGCACCCTTGCTCCTCCCCACGCGCCACCTCCGGCGCCATGAACATCGGCGTGCCGCCGATCACCACCGCGGAATCCACCACACTCTTGGCACACCCCAAGTCTCCAATCTTCACCCCATCTTCACCGATTAAGATATTAGCACCCTTGATGTCGCAATGCACCAACTCTTTTGAATGCAAGTACTCTAGCCCCTGCACAATCTGCCTGGTGTAGCGTGCCATAGCCGCTTCCTCGAGCCTCCCACCGTGCCGGCGAGTCGCCTGAGCAACCGTGCCAAAGGGCATGTACTCCATGAAGAGGTTGAACAAGAGCTTGTTGTTGTCCATTGTAACGTCACACCCTTTGTACGCAACCACGTAAGGACTACTCAGAGAGGACAGAATCTTCTGCTCCCTTTTCAAACACTCCGATTGAGACACCTCCGCCGACTTCACCGCAAAGACACCGCCACCGGCGCAGCAGGTGGCGGTGGAGACGGTGGCTGATGAGCCTCGGCCTATAGTGTGGCCTCTTTGCCACCCCATGTTATGTTTATTTGGAAAGAAAAAAGTGAAGGGGTTTTGTGAGGAGTTTGAGTTTAGTTATTGCGGGCTTTATATATATGTGTGTGTATCGAATTGAAAGAAGACACTTTTGAGTATAAGTTTTTATAAAAAAGTTGTTTTTATTGGTTGGGTACTTAATTTGGTTGGCACACTCTCTCTATCCTTTGTTTTGTGTTCTGTGTGTAGAGTGGTCAACGTGGCCTAATTTTGATGGCAGAGGTTATTAGTCGGCAAAGGACACGTAATATCTTAAAGTTCAGTGATATATTTGTACATTTTTATTTATATATAAGATTATGGAGATTATAAATATTTTTCATATACTTAATAATAATATGAACAAAATTAAATTTATATTGATACACCCTGATATACATAGGTCCGTTGAGTTTAATTATGATTGGATGTTAAGTGTGTGTAATTAGGGAAAGTGTTTAGATTGGTGCACATTAAGATGTGAAGAGTTTTGGATGAGGTAGATGGGGGTGGCAATGAAGGAGAGATTCCTTGTTTTGTATTATAGTTAGATGAAGTTTGAAAAAAATTAATGTGGGGAAGGATTTGGCGAGTTGGGTGGGTATGAACTTTGAAGAGTTGAACCACCCAAAGGTTGAAAGTTTGGTATCTTTTTTTGAAGTTAGTTTTATTTGATGGTATAAGGATTGATTTTTGTGACTGTTACCGTGTGAATGTGTAGACTTGACAAATTAGAAGTCGTATAGGGTGAAGAAGAGTACAAGTCAACTGGTGCAGGTGGTTTAGATAGCAGTCAAATATTAAAGAGAAAATTCCGTTGTTTTCCCATTAAATAAATATGTTCCAGACCTTTTCCACCTCCTCCTGTTATAAACGTTTCTCCCAAAGAAATATAATTATTCGTAAAATGTAGAAAATTGTTAGTCAAGAATTTGTTAAATATTTTTATATTTCAGTCAATTTTATATGGATTTGGTGAAATGAAAATTAGTTAAATTATTTAATAATATACTCGTCCTCAACGCCTTTAATGTTTCTAATGTGTAAAGTTATGTTATCATCATTGTTTCTTGTAACTTGTCTCGATGATAATGGAACATTTTTCATGAGCTGGTGGATTTTCCTTTGAGCTTTCAAAAATTGAAGGATCATTCAAAGGTGGAAAGTAGTTGTAGAATTTGTATAAGTGATTGATAAACTCTGTTCTTTTCTTTTTTTGTTAATGCTAGTCTTAATTTATTTTATTAGTTTAAAATTTAGTTTACCCAATATTAAAAAAAAACACTATATGATAAAAAATTTGAAAGTAGTTCATCTGATGAAATTAGACTTTGTAAGTTATAAGTTATTTCAATTAACTTTAAATTTGTAATTTTTTTTAATTTTTTATTACTATTTTTTATATTTTAATCCTTTTTATTTTCTTTAACTTTTTTATCTGTTATTATTTACTTAATTTTCTAAAGACAAAAGCTTTCCTTTCTTTTCTTTCGGATTTATGCTCTAAAAATTTTTTTTTAAAATATATATAAATTTGTAATCGTGTAATAATATATTTTTATCTAAAAATTAAAATTTATTTATATTATGTAATTTTACATTAAAACTAGTTTAAAATAGTTTTTTCAAACTCATATAAATATATATATAAAAATAAAAATAATTATATATATATATATATATATATATATATATATATATATATAATTGTGGTTTGCTTAATAATGTGATAGAAGAAAAATAGAGGGAATTAGATTCATACATAATAAAAATAAAAATAAAAATACATTAACCACGAAAAAATTAACCCAATGTCTATCTATCATTTAATAGTACTTTAAATGCTTAAAATGATCTTAAAAAAGCATGTTAAACTTATTTCAAGAAAATAATGACTTGTTTTTATTAATGCGATAGAAATCTTCTAAAAAGAAAAAACTGGTTATTTCTTCATATTTAAATTATTTTAAATAAAAATTAATGTCCGGGAACAAAATAAATTTCATATATAAGCACATTACATCACACATTGAATGAAGTAATTTTTTTTTTTCGTATAAGAAGTGGTATAGCCCTGATTAATTAGACACCTAAATTTAAGTTAATTGATACAAAATGACTAGATGTATCTGAATCACATTATCAATAAGCAATAGATAAAGAAATTATTTAAAATAAATAATCTTAAGAGGACAACCAATACTTATTTCTTTGAATTACTAAAACTAGGATTTATTATATTAGTAAGAACTACCAATATTCTTATATTCATTGAGTATAAGAATTGTTTGTATATATATAAAAAAAGTAAAAGGATAACATAAAGATCATGAAATCACACATGAATTATCAAAATTAAGTTATAAAGCTCCGGGATTATTTAATAGCTTAATCATAATCATTTATATGTGATGTAGGTCTATTTTATGACTATTTATTGAACTCAATTAATTTAATGGATTTGACAATTCAACCCAAACCATTAAATTGGTTGGAGTTAGTCCTGCTATTTTTTTAAAGTGAATCAATCCAATTATAGCTTATTAAATTCTTGAATTTTTTAATAAACTGAAGTCCGGATCAATTGTTCTTTAACTTTAGAGTAATATATTTTATTTAATACTTAATGCTTAATTTTTTTTCTCTATTTTTTGACTCTTTTTTTTACGCATTATAATTTCTTATATGCTTATCAAGCATTGCCAAGTGTTCTAATTGATTATATGTTGTGTACTTTCTGTTGTCATATTCTAAGTAAAAAAAAGGAATGACATATATAAAAAAAAAGTAACAAATGTAAGAAATATTAAACCAATAAGTATCTAGTCATTAAAAAACTAACCTTACGTTAATATAAAATAGACCATAGATATATATCTTTTAAATCATAAAACTCAATTTTCAACATAATTTGAAGAAAACAAAACCAATATTCTTAATTGAATTAGTTTAGATTAGTTAATTTTATTTTCAAACCCAAACTAAACTAATTTAACTAAATATATGGTGATAATTCACCCCAAACCCAAATTAATCCATTATGCGAATACCCTTATCCATGTATTTGTTCCTCTCATTACAAACGATTTTCTTTTAATCATAAAAGTCGGGAAAGTGTTTGATAGAGAAATTATTTTAAAATTTAAAAAGTATCTGATTTTTTACGAATTTGGATTCTTTGCTGTGTTTTTTTGTGTTGTTCCTCTACTGTACCTTCATAATATATTGATTACCACTAATTTTGACATTTTAAAATATATTAAAAAGATATTTAAAATATCAACCCAATATATTTTTAATGTTCAACAGATAACAGCACCACAAAAATCAATAGAGAATCTGAACTTGTTTTTGACTCTCATATTTTATATATATTTTTTAAAATCATTTTTTACATTTTTACCTGTATCCCTTTTATTAAGTTTTTTTTCACTGAAACTTTTTTCATAAAAAGAAGTAAGATAAGAATCTTTAAGTTTCTTGAAAATATTTTTTATATATAATTACATCTCTCCTTTTCTGAAATATTTTAGACATACCAAACATATTGACATATTTATAACATTAATGAGAAACACGATTTCTAAAAAAATAAAATTCCTAAAAGACATGATTATCATGAATGGGAAAAGAAAGTAGAAATCCGTATACCAAAGGCTCCCATGATATAAAGACATTTTTATATTAAAAATGCGTAACTTCGTTTTTTTATCATAGCAGAATAGTTATGATGTTTCTTATGTTATACTTTTTTACATTACGATATATATGTATATATATTGACTAAAAATTAAATGAAAAATGGGAAAATAATATTATCTTAAATTTTAAAATATATATATAAACAAAAATCTTTCGAAAACTTGGAAATTTTCCACGCACTTCAATTCGAAAAGTCTTTTTGAGAAAACTTTGAAACTTAGTTATTGGGATGATAATTCAGTTTCGCCCAAAAGCACCAAATGGCATGTAAGACTATTAGCGCATTCCCGTTTCTAGAAGCTCAACGAAGAGAAGTAACAAAATCATCACCAAAAGTTGACCCTTATGGTTGTTCGAGAACTATTACCCCCAAGTAAAGTAATCATCATAATCTCAACCCAAATAAAGATTAATTTTTCGTGTTAAACAACTTAATTTTTTTTTTTAGTTTGAATTATCATGTGCTACACGACATAATTGGATGGTTTTGAATGATCTCCGATTATTATAATACAATGATGAAAAGCATGGTCAAAAAGTTGAGTTTAAATTAGAAACCAATCAAGCAATTCAAAATCATTGGAATGTGAGAGTTCTTTTTTGACATTGATTAACACTCTTTAACCTAACGAAACCTATCATTACGTGTGATGGCTTTCGTCTCCTGAGATGGACATAGATCTCCAATATCTTATGCTTCAAATAAACGTCACTCTTACACTAATTTTGTTTTGGTTAATGTTCTTTGAATTGAGTTTTGGGTTATTCTTACGACATTGTAGGTTATGTGGGGGCAGAGGTTCTGGGGTTTAGTCATTGAGTTCACTTCTAAAATTGTGAATCATGTGGTTCTTTCCATCTCAAATTCTAACCATTTTTAATGATTGTGGATTTTAGAGTTAATTAATTAAAACATTTACTCTTGTCTTTAACAAAACAATCTATTAATTCAAGGGAAATGTAATTTTGATATCTAATCTTTATATGAAGTTATTATAATTATTCTCTACACATGTAATGTGGATAAGTTCTTCTTCTTTCAACATGTGTAATGTACCATCTCATTATCACATGAAAAAAAAAACAAAATAATTGTAATTAGTAATTAATAGCATTAATTCTTTTCTCAACTCTCCCATCTCTATTAAAATTCACTATTGATCAATTGAGCATAAATAATCATTTTAATATAATAGGTTCTTAAAGTCTATAATCTCCAACACACATCTTCACCTAAAACTAAGCATTAGGGTATGGTCTATTAATAGTCCAATAACCCATTACACTATAATATCCAACAACAAATCTCTTATTAGAGATGACACAATGTATTCAACAAACAACAAATATTATTAGGATAAACTTTGAATAACACTGATATCATATTAAGAACTGAATTTTAAACCTAACTCAATCTTAAAAAATTAACTTGTAAGGAAGGAGTTTGAGCCTATTGATACTATAAATCGAACTTATCTCTAATGGATGTGAGATATCCAACACAAATATTAACATATTTTGTTTTTAGTACAATAAGAAAAAAACTAATGTCTTAATACTACAACTTTGATTTTTTAAAGTTGTTTTGAACTCCGGTAATGTTTGAGATAATTTTGAACATGTTTTTGACATTTAGTAATCGTTATATTTAGTTTATTAAATAACAGATTAAAAAATATAAAATTAACCTTGAAGAGTTATAAAGTTTCAATAGCATATTAACAATTACTAAGAGTTAAATATATTCAATCACTTTAAACATTATCTGAGTTCACATAAAATTAACATAATAATTTTTTTTTTAAAAAAGACTAATTTATTTTTCTTATCATATAAATATGTAAAAAAACCTATTATTTATCTTTGAACCTAAAGAGTGAATAATATTTAATATTATTCTTTATCTCATAAGTTAATGTGGTTGTAAATTGAATTGGTTGAAATTTCGTACAAGTTTTTTGGTTATAGCATCACTTCCTCCGGAGTCAACTAGCTCTCTTGCATGAATTTTGGGGCTATACTCCCTCCTTAATACAACACCAGAAAAAGAGAAGTACATTATGATGTCAAACGTGCCCAATTTAATTCCATATAAAAGACATTCAATGAATCACATTATATTTATTAACTATAAAAAAAATGTAAATGACTATTTTGACCTTTCAATATCATAATTTACCTGAAATCATTGTGTCATTAAATTCTAATGTTTAAAGACAATAATTTGTCATTAAATTACATTTTTTAAAAGTCAATCGAATATTAACTCCTAACATTTATGAGTTAGCATATATTAAAATATGTTGCAATTTTTATGTTTTTCAATAATTAAGAATAATTCCATAAATATTAATTAAAAATTTCAAATAAGTTTAAAATAATTTATAAAATCAATGATTAAATTTTTATTTGTAGTTTAAGTTGGTACTAATTTTAATACATCGAACGATTTATTTTATTTTATATAAAAGAAAAAGTCTTGAAATTTACATGTTGATGAATTAAATTGTAATTTATTGTTATGAAAAGGGGTTTGGTGAGTTGATGGTGTGAAATAGAAGCTAAATAAAGGTGGTATTTAAAGTGTTTATAAATTTTGTGAATGACTTAAAGAGTGAAGAGAGCATGACTTAAATTTTGTGAATTTATTACTCAGCAAAAGCACTACACAAGGGAACTTGAATCATTGTCCTTTTTCCAGTTACGCAAAACACACAACATTGAGTTAGATAAGTTGGTTGCGCCAATATCCCCATTCTTAATTATGCCACCTTCGAACCATACTTCTGTCAAATTCAAATTTATTTTCTGTCAGTTATATCATATTATATAAGAAAATAATTATCTTTAGTTTAAACTTTTAAATAATGTAAAATTATTAAATATATCATTATAGACTTATTTTAAAAACAAAATCGTAAAAAAGAAAACATTTCAAATCTTAAAAAATATATATAAATGGATGGATGGCGTGACTTGTAAGGGATGAGGCATCGATATTGAAGAAGGGTTTTCGTCACACGTAAGGCACGTGGTCCTATTTTTCGTCCTTCTTTTAGTGCCAGAAAGAAAGAAAAAAAATTAGGGTTTTGTTATGCGTGGTTATGTAATGGTAGAAGAATGAAGAGAAGTGGGTCCAATTCTGATTGCATTAAGAGAGCACGTGTGAATTAAGAGCATGAGGGACACGTTTTGTCTACCAGTGGAGTGATGCAATATTCTAAGAAGAAAAATACTTAAATAATAACTATCATTACCATTTCAATTTTAAATATTATCTTTTCGATTATAATTAAGTTTTTTTTTTTAACTGGAAAACTATCTCTTAATATACATTTGCATTTATTTTTTTAATATGTTTTTTTTTTAATGATAACAAGTTTTCTATCTATTCGGAACCATTTTTGGACTCTTAAATACTTAGCAAATTTCATTAAACATTATTCTGAAATAAATTTCTCTCAGTAAAGTGTTGATGCATGGATATGAAATGATGCTAAAGCATAGAGTGAGTTAAAAGAAATTTTGTAAATTAAAATATTTAGTATAAATTTCAATTAAAAAGTATTCTTCTACAATATTTCAACAAAAGAAAAATAAACAGTATAATATTTATATCTCTTTGGAGTTATAGAAGTGTATGATAGTAAATTAAGAAAAATCAATTATATATTTTAACAAAAATAAAGAACCATATAATAATCATATCTCCTGGAAATAACTATATTTTTATCAATTTTTTATATACATTTAATATACTGAAATTGAAATTCAGCCTATAGAAGGGCTTATAAGTGGGTTGGGCTTGTGCACAAATGATAATTGGGCTGATAGAAAGAATTGATGAATTTACTTTCTTAATCTTCTCATCTCACACACATTCAAAACCTCACGTCAATCATTTATTGATGTTGGAATATCCAAAAATCATGATTATTTAATTCCTTAAATAATTCCCACCTCCGATCCTTCTCTTAGTTTTAAAACTTTGTTTAAAAAAATGAAAAATATTTTTTCCTTGACATTAATAAAGTATTTATAATTTTTTACTTCATTTTTATTTTTGAATCATAATGAATACATATATGTAAAGAAATTAAAATTTGAAGTACAGTGTAAGGATATAAGTAAAAAGCGATTAATACTTTTTGTTTATTTTAAGAATGATAATTAAATAAAAAATATTTGAAAAATACGATAGTTATTGAAGTATGTAATTAGACATCAGTCACCACGTGGCTTCTTTAATGTTGCAAGTGTGGGCGTCAAGCTCATATTTAGCTGTAAATAGTTAGTCAAATAAATTTTTTTCTATTTTGAAAACTATTAAATTTTGTTAGAATTTTTTTTTTATAAAAGTGATTAAACAATAAATTTTTATTTGACAGTACGCTATTCAAAATTTACCAATATATATATATATATACATATATATATATATATATATATATATTATATGTATAAAGTAACGTTTCATCTGATAATTTAAATATAACCTGAACAATGTTTGTCGAAAAATATTAAATGTTAAATCGCGCGCTAATTTCGTTGTTAATTAAACTTTTAGGTTTGGTTTTACCTTTCGAAATTCTCCTTTTATTGGCTCTATCATAATATCAATAGTTACGCAGCAATATATTTTAATCCTACTCCTAGTTTGGGTTTAGTGGGAAATCTATTATTTAACATTTAAAAAGATATTAATTAGGTTGGATTGCCTTATGTTTCTGAATTTTTTATATTAAACTCAATTTAATCTCATTATTTTTGTGTGGGTTGGATTAGACTGAGTTAGTTGACTTAAAATTTTGATTTTTTTTATTAAAAACTATAATTTTTAAATATCAATATAATTAAAAAATAATATAATACTTATATAAATTAATTTAAATTTTAAATAAGTCAAAGTTAAAATAAATTTGTTTAAGTTAATCTAAAATATAAGTAAATATAATATAATTTATTTCAAATATGATTGGAGGAGATCCAGTCACATATTAATTAAATTATAAATAAAATCCAATTCAATTTAATTAAATTGAATGGAGTCGGATAAAATTATTTAGCAACTCAACTCGATTAACACTTCAATATGTTCTCAATTTATTATTTTATTTTCATTAATAAATTATTCTTTTTTTTTGCTGTTTTAATTTCATTATTTTATTTCCATATAATTTGTGGATTACTTGTTCTTTGTCCTGTGTGATTGAGAGCACGAGTCCACATGTGAAAAAAAAATATTGATATAATATTAATAAAATAAAATACAAGTTTTATCTTATAAATAATTGTATATAACAGTGAAAAAAAATAAAACTTATATATCAGAGCAGTGAATACTTTGATCTAATTGGGAGGCCTTCTCTCTGCACCTCCAACAGTTCTTCTGTACCTCCCAAAATTTACTGTTATATCCTTATTTAACATACAGGTGAAAGTGGGTAGGGACGCAGTAAATTTCATTTACTACGTCGCCAACGTCCCTGCACCCCCAAAACGTTACTATTACTATTTCTTCTTCTCCCGTTTCTTCTCTGTCCCACTCTGCTTTCATTTAAATTTTTTTCAGTTTCATTCTTTGTGGTCTATAAGAGCTTTAATTTTTCTGTCCTTCATTCTTTCATTGTCTCTGGTGGGTGGTGGTCCCTCTTTCGGTTTGTATCACTTTCATTCATTTTTTTTAAAGGAATGTTGTTTATTCTCTCGGTGTCTCAGTGTGCGTTGTGGTTATTGTGGTTGAAGGTTCTGTGATTGTTGGTTCTTTGAAGGAAGGTGGTATTGTGAGTAACTGCATCCTCTTATCTTCTCTCCAAGTGTGGTAGTTCCCGTCTGTCCAGGTTAGCCTTAATACTAGCTTAAGTTTTTTTTTTCTGTTTGTGATGTGAAACGGAATTTGTTTTCCGTTTCAGAAACTATAACATGAAATCTTTTATGAAATGCATTCTGGCATCCGTTTCAAACCCTTTACCAAACGGATTACGTAAGCTGTTTCGCGAAAAAAGTCAAAATGTATGGGAAACGGATTACGAACAAAGCATTTCTTACCGCACCCCATATTTTTCTAAAATTCCAACTATTCCCCCTGCTGAAGTTAATAGAAAGGGAGAGTGTTTTGAATGATTTAGGTTTGTTATCTTGCAAGTGACTGTGGGTGGTGTAGGATTTGTTTCGTGTTTAAATTATAGTTACGGGACGGTACAATATGTAAATAATTTGATTACATGATCTAAAATTCAAAAATATTAATTATATATATTTTGAATTGTGCAACTCAAAATGTTAATATTCTATATTTTAGAATCTAAAATGCATGTTTATGTTTATATTTTTAAGTGTACAATCCTCAATGTAAATTTCGAAATACATATATATATAATATATATATATATATATATATATATATATATATATAATTTGGATAATACGTATTTATATTTTGAATTGTACAATCTAAAATGTAAATATGCATTTCAAATTTTACAATAAAAAATATTAATAATAATTTAAGTTTGTAAAATCTGAAATGTATATTTGATTTTTGGACTTTTTTTAATTATCATGGTTGTTTATATGTTAATATGTGTTAACGGAAGAGGTCGACCTTCGACCAAGGATGACCCGTCTCGACCTTCGTCTCAAGGCAACCCATATCGACATTTAGTCTAAGACGACCCGTTTCGACCTTTGGCCCAACCAACCAGTCTCAACGTTTAGTCTAGGTCGGCCAGTCTCGACATTTGACATGGGTAGACCCATCTAAACCTTTACACCGTAACAACCCGTCTTGACCTTTAGCTTGAGCTGGATCGTCTTGGCTTGGACCCATGCTTACCGAGCCTACCCGTCTTAACTTTCAGCCCTAAATAATATGTCTAGTCTTTAGCTTGGGTTAGTTTGTATCGGTTTTCATCCTAGACCCGTCTCAAATTTTGGCCAAGAATGACCCATTTCGACCTTTAACCTCAGATAACTCATCTTGAATTTCAGCCCGAAAAGACTAGTCTCAACCTTCAAGTTGGACCAACCTTCTTGATCGTCGACCTGGGATGACCCATCTCAACCTTTTTCTCGATTCAAGACTTTGTTTGAGACAAGTCGTTTCAACCTTTGGTCTGGGTTGACCCACCTTAACCTTCATGTTGTAGTGATTTTTGGTGATGGGCTTGGAGGTCTAGTGATTGTTGCGTTTGGATAAAAAATTGTTGTGGGCTTGAGGTGGCTCGCATACATTTTTCAGTGGCTGCGTGGAAGAGAACTCATGATTTAGAAAAGGGTTCGTGCATGATGTGTTTGCTTGTGTTTTGTTGCGGTGTGACTTACGTGATGGTCACTTTTGTTCCTATGAGTGCTTCAGTGAGTCGAGATACGAGTCATGGGTTGCTGGTGCATGATTTGCTTTGGTCCGTGGTGCAATGTGCAAAGGCTTCTCTGATGACGCTTTTCTGGTAATGATGGAGGAGCGATATGTTGTAGGAGGTGGAGGAGCTGCTCCATAATTTTAGATCTGCTGCTTGTGCTAGAGAGGCTACGCGATGATGGTTGGAGGTTGATCTATGACGATTGATGCATTTGCTAGGGAGGTGCAAACTTGGATTTATGTTTGCTTCTCTTCTCACTGAAGTTTTTCTAATATGCATGATAGGCCACGACGTAGTGGCGACGAGGTTTTGCTGCTTTTATGAACGTCGAACGGTGGACTTGAGTCGTAATGGACAGCGATGTCTAATAGTGTATGCAGTGAAAATGTTGGATGTGAGTGTTGGATTTGCTTGAGGAAGAAGGAGATGACATAACAAGTCCTGGTTGGTAAAATCTGATAGTGAATGATTGTGACACTTGACATCTCCTGGTTAGTCAGATTTGAAAATGGAGGACAATGACACGTGGTAGTTCCTGGTTGGGAAAATTTTGAGTGCTAGGATGAGTTTTTCCTAGTAGTAATTATACTTGAGCATTGACTAGTATTGATGTAGGTTTTGTGGTGATTATACATAGGTATCGGTTAACATTGATGCAATGTGTCTAGTAATTGTGCAAGGGCATTGGCTAATATTGATGGATGGTATGTGGTAATTATACATAGGCATTTGTTAACTTTAATGCAGGTGTACAATGAAAAGAAATTCTTCGGATGGTTTAATTCCAAGTGAGCATACTCTTTATAATGGAGTGATTGCTGGCATAGGCAATGAAGATGTATTTATTTTATTCATGGTGTGGAGATTGTTGAATTGATGAAAATAATACATCTTGGAAAGTCCCACATCACCTAGAATAAGCAATGGTATGGTGTTAGTAACTAAATAAGTTTATGATTTTAGTCCCAAGTCAAAGACACTTTAAGCTTGTATTAAATTCTTATTTTGAAGATTGTGGGTGTACTTGGGAGTTAAAAGGCATGAGAGAGTAATCTGTGTTGTAAAAACTTTTGTAAAATTTTTTACATAATATTATTCTCAGGTTGTTATTAGATAACAATCGTGGTTTTTCGTAATAATTTTCTAGTTTTGTAGTTTTCACATTATATTCTTTTATTCATCTTATTTATCTATTGATAGGATAATTCTCGAAAGTAAAGAAATTGATATTCTTTAATGCGTTTTTCCCCATCACTTTTTCACAAGAGTATGAGTGGGTCTTTGTAGAGAGGTTTCTATGCTCGGTGTTTATGAAGGAAAACAAGTAGATTTGACCCATGATGTGTTTCTATTTTATGGCTTTATAAAGTCCAGTACATAGAAGATGTGACAAATTGCTTTTAAACAAGTTAGTATAGTAGATACCAAAGACAATGTGTTTGTCCTCTGTGGTTGGGGACAAAACACACCATGAGAATTTTACCTTGCTGTCTCTCGTAAGTAAATTATGCAATATTTATGGAATCCATTCCAAAGGTTATAATACCAATAGCTACTAATTTTATACTTGTCAGTAAGAGATATCATAGGTGGCTAAAAGGGAATATCAACATAATAGTAGTAGTATATAGCTAGAAAGACTATGCTTATTTGCAAGTAATCTCTTCTTAACTTTATGCATTATGTTTTCTTAGTACTTCTTGTACCGTTTTGTGATATAAATTTTGCTTGCTAATAAAAAGAAAAACTTGACCTTAGGGAGTTTTATAGAACAAAATCTCTAGTCTATTAGGGAGATGAAAGAAAGTAGCTTCACTACATTCTCATTGGTTCATGATTGATTATATTCTAGTTGAGAGTTAATTTTGACAGTGTCTATATATGATTTGGTCCATGTATTCATAACTCAAACTATTTTGTATGACTTTTTTTTTTTAATAATGAAGTCGTTATTCATGAGATACTCAATCTTTTATTTCACTAACGAATAAAACATATCAAAGTTGATTACTATTTCATTTGTCAACAAGTGCAAGATCAAACTATTCTAACTATTTATATTTGAAGTCATAATCGACTAGTTAATGTCTTTCTCAATGTGTTGTTAACACACAATCATTAAGATCAACCAATATTTTTATGTAGTTTAAGGAAAAGTATTGATATATTTAGAAAATTAGATTTTTATTAATTTTAAATAATGTTAAGGAACAAATCTTGAAGAACTAAAAGAAATAGAAAATTTTGTTATTTTGTACTGTATCAAGTCATAACTTTGTGCTTACAAAATCAAATATATTCCCTAGTTTAAATAACTTATATTTTTTTGGTAATAATTATAAATAATCTATCTATATAATAAGATTGTATACAGCACACAAATAAAATACCGTTTTCATTAATTATTTTTTTCTTCTACTGCATATATGTTGTCTTAGAAAAAACACTAGATTCTCTTCATTGTATGTCTCATCGACGAATCATGTATAATTGTTCGTGTGTTTTCTTATTGTTTTAATCTTGTCTACGCCATAAAGCTGCCCGTGGTGCCGAAACAATAGAATGTTTTTGTTCGTTAGGTTTAGATTTTGTTGAAAAAATCACCAGCAAAAAGGCGTACATAAATATCTGACGGAAAGAATTACAAAAACATCAACGATAAAAGAGCTGAATTCATATATAAAAGATTGACATAATCTTTAATATATATAAAACTTTATAACACATTACTCTTCGTTCAGGAAGATTTTGATACAAAACTCTTGAGTCTATTATTAAAACTAACAATCAATTTTAATACCACTAGAAAATATTTTGAAAAAAAGTTATTGAAAAAATACTACCTAATGAGACATTAATTCAACCGTCACATAAACTATTTATATCAAAATCTATCTTAAAATCTTAAGAGAATAAATTTAAAGTTCAATTTTCTCAATTTTAATTTAAGGTGAAACTTACGCTCACGATTTGAATTCCAACAAAATCAACCTCGTAAGAAAACCAACGCAGAAAATCGAGTAAAAACTATAAAAATGCAGTGAGAATTTGTCCATGCAAATAATTACCCCAAACAAAATAGTTAATCCAAAGGAAGAGACCAATCCAGTTTAACATATTATTTAATCAAACAAAAGTCGATGCATGTAGTGGAATGTCAATTGTACGATCACTGAGAATAGAATTATATTTTGGTGCTGAATTTAAAAAAAAAAAAGGTTGTATTTTGGTGCTGAATAACACAGTGGTCAGAAGCATGGGAATGCTCAATTAGCCTGAGCATTCAAGAATCATAGCCTATTGCTTCTTTGAGCTTTCAAATTGGCAGTGAAGGCATGCAACAAATAAATGATGAAGCCAACAAGTCACGACCAACCCATCAAACACTTTACCATATAACTTCCCATACAAACTAGTCACATGCTAGACCCAAAAGCAAGACACAAAATCTAGTTACCACATTTCCCAATACTATATAGTGGATTTGGTAAGGTTAGGCTTTGGCGTGTACAACATAACGACAAAAGGTCCAATGAATAGTAACCTAATCGATAGCTTCACCAAAAAGCCTATATATACATGTGTGTGTTGATGAAATAGGAGGCACCACTTTAGGTCTGGTAACCACGTTAGGTTTGTTTGGTATCACAGACCAAAGTCTTTGGTTTAAATATATAACCTATATTTGTATATACCCTTTATGGGTCGCAGATAAAGTTATTCACATATACTTGCTCTTACATGATCACATATATTAAATTGTCGGGTTTAGATTAACTTTCTTAATTCAAAGTTATTCACATATAATAGTAAGTAATCTGAATCAAGTTTTTAACATGATAGACAACCTTATACGTCTTAACGTCTTTGAAATCTCATTTAGTTTATCTATAAATGCTTCTAGACCTAATAGACCAGCTGGCCATAATAAGTTTGCAGGTTTTGGGCATTAAATTCTTAAGTCAGGACTTGATAAGAGATTACCATGATCTTCTTTCTGGGGATGATGATTTTGTTAAAGGAAAAGTATCTTTGGTTCAAAAGAAAATAATGATACTAATTAATGAAGAAAACTAAACAATAGGGTTACTGTTAGATGATAGTGTATATTAGCCATGTATTCAGTTGGAAAATTCCTTTTCAACGTCAAAGTTGAACAACAAAAAGCTATTCAGCTTGATTGTGAGCTGTATTTTATTATATATATATATATATATATATATATATATATATATATATATATATATATATATATATATATATATATATATATATATGCATGAAAACAAAGGTAAAATCATGTCGAAAATGCCTATGATGTCAATTCTTTAACAAGCTTGTGAAACTGCATTCACATAGCTGTTTGACCAGATATGGCGCCATGCAAAAGACAAATTGAAGATCATGACTCTCTCTGAGTCGGTGTTCGTTTTCTCTCACTATAAAAATATGAGTCCAAGAAGTGACATCCACTTTAACTGCTCTCAGACAGTTTTCTTGAATTCTCGTTTCCCTTTCCATATATAATGCCATTTGTTGCACGCAGTAGATATGTAGAAGTTTCTTTTTCAACAAGATAAAGAAAAAAAAAGTGAGGAAAGAGAGTGATTTCTTATATATGCATAAGCATAAATAAAATTTATGCATGTTTTTGTATACTGGTTTCATAACAACTGATATAAAAAAGTCTATATAACCAAACAAAAACTGATCTATGTCAAATAGTAACGCTTTCCTGAATCATAAAACAAATGAACAAATAGAAAGGTCATAAAATCAACTTAATTAAATCAATGTCGTAAAAAAAATGAAAGGGTGACTAATTCACTAATGGAATTGGTGATTTTATTTTATTGCTTTCCGTTGTTGTTGTTGCTACTCGTGATGTTGCCATTGCCATTGTTGGCGGTCATGTTTCCATTATTGTTAGTATTATTACTGTTGTTGTGCTGCTGAGCGCCACCAATAATGGAAGTGATAGCTGCTGCCAAAGCTGCAGTGAAGTTTGGATCAACAGCAATGGCAGCACTAACTGTTTCACTGAGGTGTGGTGGTACCTGCTGAGGGTGGTTTCCAAATTGTGAAGGATCTGCATCATGTGACATTTGAAGCCCAGAAAACTTTGATTGGTTGTAGAGTGCTTGTCCAAAAATCTGAGGCATTAAAGAGGCTGGGGAGTTTGAAAAACTCTGAGGAACACCTTGGAGGGGAATCTGTAACTGGTTTGGGTGCCTTGGGAAGTGTAGAGGGTTTGGAGATTGTGTTAGGTCCAATGTAACAGTTGGGAATGGAGCAGATGCTGAGATAGTAGCCATGCTTGAAGAACAAGGAAGGAGTGCTCTTGTGAGTAAGTTGGCATTCATCATGCTGTCAGCACTAGACATTGACCCAGAAAGAAGCATTCTTGCTGCTGAGGAAGTGGTTTGTGCCATTGCCATAGCTGCTGGTGGCAAAGGGTGGTTGTGATTCCCTTCGTAGGTTGTGTTCAGGACTGTTCGATCTTCAACACACCTTTGTACCTGTTTTTTTCAGGTACCAAACATTGGATTAGATAAACCACTTCATTTTTAACCTACCACACCTTACATTGAACAACAAAACTGATATTCTTCAACAAAAATCATCAATCTTGTATCAAACCAGGAAATCAAAGCTTTAAAGATACCTGTTTTCTAACTGGGCAACCAACAGCCATGGTACACCTATAATAAGCTCTAGGACATGGGTTTCCTTTGGCCATTTTCTGCCCATACTTTCTCCATTGACACCCATCGGTGATCTGAGACAATTAAAAGCTTCTCTATCAACTAAAATGAACAAAATTATCATGAAAAGTTTTCCAAAATTGAAGAACATGCATTATTCCTACTTACCATGGGTGCTTCTGATCGAGCTCTAACAGAAACTCTTGCCTTCCTCATGGTTGCCTCAGCCTGTTCAACGTTATTCCTCTGAGGACTGAACCTTGGAACTTTATCCCCAGCAAAAGCATGGCCTGAGGGACTATCCTCACTTTCACCCCCTCTACCATATTCCTTCTTCTCCTTTTCAAACCCTTCATCATTAACATTCTCATTCTTACTGGTCCCTAATTCCTTGGAAGCCACTTCTGCGTTGGGTGATCCTGATCGATCTTGGCTTCTTCCCCCTGATGAAGAAGAGGGTTCGTCAGTGTCAGCATTAGTAGCCAATCCAAGATCCATGAACTGTCTTGGCACCAATACCCCGCCACTCTCACCTTGCTTCTTCTCTTCTAACATTCCACCAATCACTTCTTGTTCTTCAACTCCCTCGCCCTTCTGCTGCATCAAATTCATGAAATGCATCTGAAGTGCATCGTAATTGACGTTAACCTGATGAAGCGCGTCTCTCAACTTTTGATTCTCCCCCTTCATTCTCTCAAGCTCAGCTTGAAGAACAACAAGCTATGAAAAGCACTCAATTTTAGAACACCCTCCAAAGTAAAACAAACGAAAAGAGAACCTCATGTCATCTCATTATATCTATGTATCGATCTTTACCTTATTCTCAGCTCTTATGTCTTCTGATTTGGGTGATATCTCATCATCCACCATAGATTGATCACTTCTGGTGTTGGTAGTAAGAAGATTCAGCCTAGTCTATCAAAAACAAATTACAGATTCATGAGCCCACCAACAAAATGATCACACAAATTTAAAACAATAAACCATAAAATACATGGATAAAACTTAGACAGATACGTACATCTTCAGGTATTTCTGATACTATTTTTAAATTAAAACTATAAATTCATTTCAATAATCGAGACAAAATAAAGGTTGGTATATAACAATATAAAAAACAACTAAGAATGTTTGTGTGCGAGAGAGAGTATTTTTCCATAAAATATGATGATGGTCAGGTGACTCACGTTTAGTTTGAATTCCAACGTAGGTGGGGTGGTGGAATGATGATGATTAGAGGCAGAAGCAGAAACGTTGTCGTTGTTAACGTTGTCGTTGTTGTTATTGTCGGAGAAGAAGTCCATCTCGGTTGTGTTGTGGAGGGGTGGTGGGGGAGAGTGATGATTATTGTTTGTAGAAGAGCTAAGGTTGACTTGGAAGGGGATTGTGTGGATGTTGTTGTGGGGACTAAGTTTCCACTTGTGGTGGTTTGTGTCTTCGGGGAAAGAGTTAAGAACAATAGGCTTGTGGAGGAAGAAGCTCCCAATTGGATCTGAATCCATGGAGAGTCCACCACCTCTAACCATAAATTCCAAGAGAGAAAAAGATACAGAGAGAGAGAATAAGACTAAAGAAAGAGAGAGAGAAAGAGAGAGAAGTCTGTGAAGTCTTTATAAACGATGCAATGGACTCGGCAATAAAACGGGACAACTGAGACTTAAGAAGATGACCAGAACTTCCGTTGTCTCTCTTAGCTTTGAATAACTTTCAAGTATTATTACATTACAGTTTTACATGTGGACAAAGACTTCTCAATGCTAATGTTTACGTATATATTCATAAAAAAAAATTTATTTCTTATATATATATATATATATATATATATATATATATATTTATGTATTGTTACTATAGAAGTAGACAGATTTAACAATTTTTTTTGTACCCTTAACATTTTTCATTGCTATTTTTTAACATGTTCAAAGTTCTTGTCCAAAAGATAATTAAAAACTTACTTTTGTTATAAGAATGGAACTTGAAGGATATAACGTTACATAAGTATACTAATGGCTAAATTAGTTTTATTTGAAGAAGGGTAAGAAAATCCATGAATGATGCTTTTAGTTATAGTTAATTTGGAATTACATATGTAAATATAGGTTTCAAAATAGAGGTGTGTAATTTTTGGAAGCCTAAAAGTGTAGGGTAGATTGCGCACCCTTAATCATAGGGTAAATTGTTTATAAAAAGTCATATACTAATTTAATAGTAACTAGGAAAGAAAAGAAAGTTGGTGGATCCCGAAACGTAAGTTGGTTGACTAAACCAAATTCAACATTTGCACCAATGATATGAGGAAAAAATTGTCGAAATTAATATGGGTACGTATCGAAAGTAAATTGTTGTTGTTGTTTTTGTGTTGGAGAATTAGTATGATTTTGTAGGTGATGTTGTTGATTTGGTGTGAATGAAGGCAAAAGATTAGGAAGAGGAGATTGACGCGTTCGTTCTGGAAAATCACCGCCCTTGTTGGGCCGGCGCATGAGGCTCGTGAAAAGTGTAGTCTGAGTCAAAGGTTGTAATGTAATGTAATGTGATGAAAGACTAAGTATGGGTCCCCTCCTTCATTGCATTCTATTTTTATCCTTTTACACTCTTGACTTCGATACACACACATATGACATGATGCCTACACAGATTCACACCATAAATTAACCATCTCTTTCTCTTTCTTCTTTTCTTTTGAACAGGCATTGATATTGTATCATTGGGAGAAAAGAAGAGACATTGTATAGATAGAGAAAGGAATTTTTTTTTTACCATATTAGTATAATTTTTTCACAAAAGTTATTGAAATGGATAAATTTTATAAATTGTGTGCATATCACTGAGTCGAGTTTGCATGATACAATTTTGTTGTGAAAAAGACATATATGCATAACACGACTTTAAAGTGAAATCGTGTTGACTCTTTATGACTTCTGTATAAGTGAAGAAGTTTGTGGTCAAACAAGACTTTTATTCCATTTATTTATTTTATTTTATTTGAATTGCAGTCGTGTTAAAATAATATGACTTTAGTGTAATGTGATTTGAATTGAAGTCGTAATTCAAATCACATTTTACTATAGTCGTGCTATATATCTTAACATAACTTTAGTTCAAATTAAAAAATAATAATAATTAAGTGTAACCAAAGTCGTATTTGCTCTAGACAACTTTTTCTCTTATAAAAAAAGTTGTATAGATTTAATAACAAGACTTCACTTTAACAAGTTTGAAGTCGTGTTATACATGCACGACTACTTCACAGTTAAGTCATGTCATATAAGTACGATTTACCCAAATTTTTAAAACCCAAATTGGTAAAATGTTACATTAAAATGTTGAAAAAAATCAAAGGTAAACATAATATACTACTCTGTGAGTATAGGTTACAAATGTCATGGTGAATATAATTAAGATAGATAATACATAATTAAAGAGATCTAGAAACATCCCGATCTTGGATTTAAACCTTTTCTTTATGATTTATTGATATCAAATTTCTTTATAAAAATCAAATTGTAAAATATTATCCATAGTTAAATATTTGTAATTAAAGTACTTTAAGCACCTTTTTGTTTTTGTATTTTTTTTAGTAATGAAATACTAGCATACTAAAAGTAAATTATTTACATTTACAAGAATAATAATGTAGATATATCACAAGGACTGAAACAACATAATAAGAGTGATTTAACTTTTTTTTTTATATGAAAACCAAACATAAATTTTGAATCATAAAAGTTCTACTTGTGAGAAAAAGTTCATGAAGTAGCATTGCTTTAATATAAAAGCAGTCGCATACACACTATAGCATGGTAATGACAATGATAGTTTGATTTCTAAATAATGTTAATGTAAAGGATTTATATATAATATAGTTTCGGAGATTATGATTGTAATTAAAAAAAATAAAAGTCATTACACGTTTGATACACGAACTATTTTATCTAATAAAAAATAGAGAAGTTATGCAACATCTTCATTTCTCCAACTCAAATAATTAAGTACCAACGCAACTTTTTATGACTTTTTTTTGGGTTATTTTAATCAGAAAAAGAGTGTGCAAATGTTGCCAAATTTGTGTAGATATTTTATTTGATTAGAAGGTATAGGTCGGTTTTACTTCTTGGATTCTAAAGTGATCATCTTAATAATAATTTCTGAACCTAACTGGACCCAACTTTTGCTTAGTTTTGTTTCCTTAGTAATTCTAATTTCTTCAGAGGTTCTTAGACGCGTAAAACCATGTGTTTTGGGTTTCTATTTGCGTCTCAAAGAAACTGCAGACATTGTAGAAGGAAGACTCTTTACAATATAGCTTGCAAGAAAGTGCATAAATTTTGTTGGTTTCTTCAACCAAAGAAACTAAAAAAAGATTATTGCTTATGATTTGAATTACTTATTTATATGACATAAAATTAAAAGTGATTGATTTGTCATTATTATGTATAAAGAGATTGGTCGGATGGTAGCTGTTTAAGCTGCATTTTATATTAGTCTTTCCTCACGTGACCCTTTTCTTCTTTCAGATCCACACTCCTTAGCATCTCAACACTACCATTGTGTTCACACTCACCCACCATCAAAAGCTAAAGTAATCACCAAAAAGTTTCCCTTTTTTCTAACTGCAATTAACATATGCAGATAATCAAACTTCGTACAATATGAAAATGTCGACATCAATTTGATGTCACAAAGGATTGATGAAAAACTAGACCATAAAATGGAGAAAAATGATACCAATGAATAAACAAAGAGCATATTTACTTCTTATAGACAAACTAGAACCGTTTCAAAATTATTCCCAAGTCAAATTTCTCAAGGGGGTGCATGTATGCAATCCACCCTACAGGAAACAAGCACCAAATTTATGGGGCCATTAAGAGTTCTGGTAAACTACTTCTACCATGGTACATAGAAGTATAACATACCATTGAGGCAGTACTAGTAAGGTATTTAGACAGTTAAATAATGTGTCATCCATGACTGAAAACGGGACCATGCGAGCTGAACTGCAGCTTCATCTTCGTCTGACATTCCCATGTTCTTCCTTCTCTTGATTCCTTCAGGAGACCTGTTCATGAATGCATGTCCATTGTTAGGATATATGTGAACCTCATGAGCAACTCCAGATTCCTTCAGCTTTTTCTCCAAGGCCTTGGCTGCCTGAGACATTAAACAATGTTCAAACACTTTTCTTTATCAGTTAAACAATGTTCAAACATGATGTTACTAGTGCAGAATTTGGAAACTCGTAACATTAGTAAGTGTCAAAAACATTTCTAAACAAACTTTTTCTTGTCAGAATGTCTTATGATGAGGAGATATAAGATTGTCTTTGTGGTGAAAGTGAAAGGGAGAAGGTACAATTTTAAAAGTATAAAACTAACAGTTAAGGGATTGGTTTAGTTTTTATCAAAGCAGTTGAATAAACTTAATTGCATTTGACAGATTATGTGCATTGGCAGCACAGGAATGATATAGAAAGGTTGTGTTTCTTTTAAGTGGTGAAATTCTATGTTCACAAAGTGCATTGGAGTTTTGCCCTTTATTAGACTGGGGAAATTGGACTGTGTATCATAAAAGCTTCAAGAGTTTCTCAACATTACTTAAAGGGTGGTGAATAATAAAAAGATGAAGAAACAGAGAGGAACAAAAACTGAAATGAATAAAAAGGTAAGAATTAGTGTGAGATTTATCCCTTCTCTACTTCAATTTCTACCACATGCACACATTAGTGTGAGATCAAGAGTCTCTAGAATACCAAGTTTCACCAAGATATACTTTAATTTCTTGATAAGTGGACCATGTTTAACAATCTTTTTAGGAATCATTTAAAAGCTTAATGTGATTTTATATCTAGAAGCAATGATAGAAAATTGAATTTGAGTGCACTTACATTACCCAAAAAGAAAAAAAAAAACATCTTTAAAATATTTTTTTCTACAGTTTAAGCCAACCAACTACTGGGCTGTGGTGTAGATGTCTTTTCTTCCTATTTATACTCTTAACCAGAAAGTATATAATGATTTTAAATTCTAATTTACAACCCTCCATCATTTAGTTTTCTAGCAAGTACAACATCTTTGTAAGATCAAGTGTCCCTCCCTTTGCATACTAATCCTCACAAAAATGAACTAAATGTATGTTTTAAGGTGTGTTTGGATTTCAGTTGGAACACTTTCAATTTTCATTGAACACTGTATGAACATATTTGACACTGTTATTTCAGATCTGGTAAGAAACAAAATTCATCTCATACCCCAGTTGACTTACAATGAGTTACTTTGTTTTAACTCAAGTTGAGTTCAACTCAACTTAATTTCCTAATTGAAATCCAAACATACACTAAGAAATTAGGCACCTCCCTTAAAAAAATGAAAAACAGCAATTATTTACTTGGCAAACAAGGCACCTTAACAAAGATCAGCAATGTGTTGCAAATGTATTCTCATACCGTAACATCTGAAAAACCAACAAAATTATCCAGCTCTCCAAAGTGAGCCTGAACAGGAGCCTTGGCTTGGGCAGGGTCTGCAAGCTCAGAAGAAGGAACTCCGTAGAAAGCTACAGCAGCATCAACATTTGGAACCAAGACTGAGCTTGCAATAGCAAGTGCACCCCCCATACAAAATCCAGTAACACCAGCCTGTTGCAATTAAAGATAAATACACACGTTGTTCAACCAGTGACTTGCCTCTAATTTAAGAAAAATGGTATTTCTCAAAATAGAAAGTATTAAAAAAAGTATCTGGATTCAGTATAATGTATCACTTTTGGCATGCTGATTTATGAGAAACAGGGGAACTAAATTATCTGTTTCGGAACAGAATTAATTCCCATGCTACCTACCTACAAAAAATACCTAAGCCAATGAGCTATTTTATTTTCAAATTACAATAATAAGCATTTTGTTGACAAACTTACCATTTCAAGACAGTATAAGACACAAAAGCACATCAAAATTATGTACTGTGCTGTTAAATGTTATAAAAATGCCAGTAAAATAGTTCCCACCTAGTTATCATGATCATGATGCAAAACTTGTCCAAATAAAAAATAAAAGGAAGATGAATTGAAACTACCATAAGTATTTGGCTGAGCCTATCTTGACTAACTAGATTAGAATTGTAAAATACTTGCAGCAATATAATAACAAAATATTAAAACTATGGAACAAAAATGATAGAAGCAGTATATACATGATAAATGGGCCAGATAATATATGACTTAATAGCACAAGACTTGATGAATTTTAAAAATACCAGGTCTTGGTTTTTTTCATGCTGAACGCCTATTTATTGAAAAATCAATATGGTGTTTTTGTAACCAATGACTTGTAATGGAAAAAAAAATTATGATTTTCATAGGTAAGTTTTTCCATTAATTCGTGAATCAAAATGCAATTAAGTGCAAACACTCCCTTAAGTCTTGATTAAGTTGTCCAATTATTTTAATGTATAAGAGGGGTTTGATGAATAAACTTGTACAACACAACTCTTACACCAAAATAACTGATAAAGTATAATGCATTGTATTTGCTGATTCAATCCTGCCTAATGCAGAGTGCCAAACCCTCAAGCTAACACACTGAATCTCAAGCAAAGGCTGGTTTATGCCTTCATGGATTATAAAACACTAAAACCCTCTGAAATCACATAATGCTGATAAAAGTAAAAACAGAATGCCTGTTCTGACACAGGTCAACACATTAAGAATTCGGTGCCTTAGTTAAGAGGGTGCTTTAAATAAATAATTTTTTATCTTGATAACACATGAATAGGTAGGAACCTTGGCTGAACCATTTGCCTTAAGCCAGTTAACTGAAGCATGAATATCTTTTACAGCGCCTTGCCAATCAAGACCATTCATCAAATGTTGTGCTTCTGCAACATCCAGACCAACCTTTCCTCTGTATAGACTGGGAAAAAGGGGGAAAAAAAACCCTTAAAAAAAATCTGAATAGAGCATATGCTACTACACAATACACAACTCACAGAGACAAAAGATAAAGAAATGGTGGCAATAGTTATCTTACTCTGGAATAAGAGCTTTGAATCCCCGACCGAGTTGAGAAATCATCACAGCATGGTTTTTAATTTCGAAATCCACACCCCACCACTCCTGAAGCACAACGATTCCAGGAGCGTTGTTTTTGCCAACAACATATGCATCAAATGCCTAATCATTGAAAACAGAAATTAAATAGCAGAAAATTAGCTATAAGGTTCCACTACAGGAAGCACATAGAAATCAATATAGAAAATGGCATAAAAAAATTTCAGTTCAACAACATCACTAAAAATGATATCTTATTAATCTTGTCTAAATCACAACCAAGCTTTCAAAAATGGTCCGCAACCACGATTTCAGCCATGTATATTTTCCACAATTTCCCGCAGCGATGAAAAAACCACGACCACAAACCTTGATACAACTTTATGCTGCAAAGTGAAAACCACATTACGGCTGAAATGCACACAAATTTCCATATGTAGGCCAGAATCAATATCAGCACAGCATGAAATAATCACTAAATTCTGACTCCAATTAACAGCCTCCAGAGTATAATTACCCAACACACCGAGGCAAAAAAAATTCCAAACTATATCTTTTCCAGTGTGGTGGCTCGTCAATACCATCCAAGTTTAACTCAAAAACCCGTTACTCAACCCCCACCCAGAAAAAAAAAAGTCAGAAAGATTCTATTTTGCAGATGAAAGAAAGTGGAAAATGAAAATTATGAACAAAATGCGGCAAAACAAAGCAACCCCATGACCCAAAAAAAAATGATATAAAAGAAATGGATTTGGAATGGGTTGTGGTGACTCACAGTGTCATCATCTCGTTGAATGCGGATTTTGTTGAAAGGAACAGAGTCAGCGATAGAACGGACTGAGAAGCGACATGCAAAGGGTGAAACGGTTCGAAGTGGGGCGGTGGTGAAGAATTTGGGAGCTACGCTCAACATTCTTCACTTGGCTTCTGTATGAGACTATGAAGAACAAATCTCTCTAAATTAAGAATGGAGAGTGATGCTGTAACAAATGGTGAAGATTCTCTTACTTTACTTTGGCTTTCTCAATGGCTTGAATTCATCGTATTTTCGTTAAAATGATTTTAGTTTTTGCAAAAATTTAATTGTTTGTTTTGCTTTTTAGTTTTTTTCATGGACCAATTTTTGTCCAACATTTTTATATCATCCAATTTCTAATAGGAGATACCATAGTATTTTCAATTATAACAAAGTGTTAACTTTTGTGTAAGTATTATTAGAGTGCTAATTAAAACGAGTAGTAGGTGTATATATCATAAAAACATATTTTTAACTAGATTTTTCCATTCAGTTGTAGGATAATGTGTACTTTATGCAAACTCTTGGACTTCATCACAAATGTTGCACTTTTTTCTCTCAGAACACCACAATAACCATTGAATCCATTTATATGTGAATGAAATAAATGATAATCAATTGACAAGATAAACCCTAATTCAATATATTTCAATAAAAAGTAATCACAACTGGTTATATTTCACTTCTCTATAACACCCCAAGATTGAAGATAGTCTTAAAGCAAAGGCTTTGAATTTGCAGATAACCTTCACGTGAAATTTAGATCTTTAGCCATTGAGATCTCGTGTGTCGTTGTGTTTTTCTGTACAAGTATTCTTATAATTAACAACACATGATGGACCATCAATCTTGTCTTAGAGTCGTGTACTAATAATTTATGTAATCTCTTTGTCGAAAAATTTCAGTTCTTTCTTCTCTTTCATGCATAAGAGAGGCTAATCAATACTAGAAAATTGACTTTAGGTAACGGGAAAATCAATGCAAATAAATTAACAATAAAACCCTCAAATTATTGACCATAATGCCATAAAAAAAAATAAAGAACTGGAGAATAAACATCCACTATAAGTTATGCCATGTGTCATAATTTCTTGTATTGATAAGTGATCAATTAGTAAATTATAGGAGTATGGTAAACCACCCATTAATTTATTATTTATCTGTTACAGATAAGGATTATAAGAACACACATTTTGTTATCAATTTGGCTCAAATCAATGGCCAAACAAAACTTTCTCCCCCTTTATGAAAAGAACTGGTACAAGCTAAATTACAAAAGGGTAACAGAGAGCTTGCTTTTGATCCTCCTGTTACTGCTGCTATGTTACCGCGTTATCTCTGTCAAAAACTACTCCTTCCCTTGGTTTGTTGCCTTTTTATGTGAGTCATGGTTCACCATCTCTTGGTTTTTCACTCTCACCACTCAGTGGAGTCCAGCAGTAATCAAAACCTACCCAGATCGTCTCTTGCAAAGGTAAACCCTTTACTCAATCATATATATATATATAGCTAACCCTTTCACTTCACTATGCCTTGCCAATTTAATTATCATCAACTGTTGCAATTACCCTCACTATAATATTCATACACTGAGAATCAGATGTTAGATTATCCTGGTTGACAAAGAGTATGGACTATTTGTTTTCTGACTAAAGTGATAGAATTGCATGTTAGGACTATGATCAAACATAGAAGTATTAAGCATTGAAGAACAGTTGGAAATATCCCATTAGTAAAAAGATGAACAACAACTGTATATAAGGAAGAAGAAAGATCCAAACCTTTTATTGTAAGGTTACTCTGACCGACTAACAAACCGATTATCTCATTGACCGGCAAACCGACTAAGATTGTACCAGTGAGTTTGCCAATAAGTGAAGATGATTGACAATCGATTCAATTGGTTTGTCAGTCGGTCAAACAGATCGGTGTGCCTTATTGATCAAAAGGGTTTCTACCATGTAAAAAGCTATGAAACCCGGACACGCCTCATCAATGGCATATTCCATGTCCTATATGTATCGGAAAAAGGCACTCGTACAACACGTATCAGTCATGTGTCTGATTTGAAAGACATTTTTTTTTTCTTTAACATGATTTTGATATGACTCCAACACAATGTTAACAATCACATATTCAATGATTTTCTAAAAAAACCTATAAACTTGTAAATTTATCACATAAGTTTCTATTATGATTATAAAAATAAGGAAAAAATATTATATGATCACTACTTTTCACTTTTTTGGATATTAAATTGATAAATTAAATTTATTTTTGTGTTAGTTGACAATTTGTTAGTTAAAAATTTGAAACTAATATGTATATGCATGTTGTGTCCTATGTTTTTCAATTTAGTCGTATATCTGTGTTCTCCGTATCATATCTGCATCCGTATCTGGGTTTCATACGTAAAAAGTCTTTATATCCCATTATGGTAAACACGGTGTAAATAAGAGTTGTCCCCGATAGAGTGAAAATATCATGTGTTTCTGCTTAAAGATGTTATTTTTTTTTACGGATTGTACATAAAAAAAGTAAGGAATTCTTATCGTATATACTGCTGCATTCATTGGAATTGGACTATGCATATGATTTTTGTTGCTGTTAGTGAATTTTCTCAGCAGTGTGCAGGAGCTTCCAGCAGTGGATATGTTTGTGACAACAGCAGACCCTGTGCTTGAACCACCTATTATTACAGTGAACACCGTGTTGTCTCTGTTAGCACTTGATTACCCACCTCACAAGCTTGCTTGTTATGTTTCTGACGATGGTTGTTCCCCCCTAACCTTCTATGCTCTTCAAGAAGCCTTCAAATTTGCAAAGTTTTGGGTACCATTCTGCAAGAAGTACAATGTGCAAGTTAGAGCTCCACTCAGATACTTCTCTGGCAAACCAGAAGGCTCAACAGACAGCAACAACACACCAGAATTCAAACAAGAATGGTTACAAATGAAAGTAAGTTCCACAGTTACATCATAATGCAACATTGGATTGATAGTTTTACATAAGCAAGCATTGAATGTGAGGACAAACATCAGATTCTGCATAATAATTTGGTCATGCAAGGTCATTGCAGGATATGTATGATAATCTTAGACAAAAAATAGAATTAGACGAGTTTCAAAAATCAAATCCATGTCATGGAGAATTTGACATTTTCTCAAACACTGAGAAGACAAACCATCCAACTATAATTCAGGTATGTAACTTCAATAGTATTCCATTAGTAACTCATATGTGCTATACATTTACAATATCTATATAATACGATTTCTTGTTAATTGCTTTTAGTGTTGATTTTTCAAAATTTGTTTACTGCTTTGATTTTGCTCTTGAAGTTTATACATGGAATGCACAGAAAACAGTTGTTTACTATTTCTGTTATATTGTTTTTATCCCACCATCTTTATACTAGTAAGAAAATACATTTAACAAAACATTACACACAATATTCTGAATTAATAAGGTTATATGGGAGAACAAGGAATGTCTTGCAGATGGATTGCCACATTTGATATACATATCTAGAGAGAAAAAGCCAAAACAGTCACATCATTTCAAAGCTGGTGCAATGAATGTGTTGGTGAGAACCTCACTCTTATTTCTCAACAATCTCACTTTAATTAACTTGTTGAATTAGACAGTCATGCATGCTACTATGTAAGTCACAAAGTTAGCTTATTGAATGCACTAGCATATTGAGCTTCTGATTTTATTTTCCCACAACAAGCTGTAATCAGACAAGAGTCTCTGGGTTGATGACCAATGCTCCATTTATCTTAAACGTGGACTGTGACATGATTGTAAACAATCCAAAGGTTGTTCTGCATGCGTTATGCATTTTGCTTGATTCCAAAGGAGAAAAAGAAGTTGCATTTGCTCAATTTCCCCAACAGTTCTATGCTACTTTGAAGGACGATCCTTTCGGAAATCAGATGGCAATTCTTATTAAGGTCATTGTAATTAAACACTAATCTTTATATAGTACAATATTAAACCTTTTTAGCACTAACTTGTTACGTTTGAAAGTCAATTAATTGCTTCTGAAAAAAAAAATTCAAAACAATGCAGTACTTGACTGCTGGAATAGCTGGATTGCAAGGACCTTTCTACGGTGGAACAAACTGCTTCCATAGAAGAAAAGTTATTTATGGCCTTTTTCCAGATAGCATGGAAAAGGGTATGTTTTTTATTTATTTAAATTTTTTGAATAAATAGTTTTAATCTAGTGCTATGCTCATTTAACTTAATTTAATTTACATGTTTGAACCTTCTACCTAATTTTTCAGGAAACAGATTATCAAAAGATGAATTAGAACAAAAGTTTGGAGATTCAAAGGAGATTATGAAAACAGTTCATGATGCTTTGGAGGGGAAGACATATTTGCCTAATCATACTAATATTTCTATGGCAATTGACATTGCAGCACAAGTTGCAAGTTGTGGATATGAACATGGCACTGGCTGGGGCAAATATGTAAATCAACTTTCTTTGAGGGCTATTTTAAAATTAATTTTTCCTTTTGTTTGGCCAATTTTGTCCTGAAATTGAAACTCAATGTACTTTAATTTATGCAAATTTTAGGTGGGTTGGATATATGGATCAATAGCAGAAGATAAACTACTTGGACTGACCATACATGAAAAAGGTTGGAGATCAGAATTGTGTACACCAAGCCCAATTGCCTTCACAGGCTTTGCTCCAGGAGGTGGCCCAATTGCAATGGCCCAACAAAAGAGATGGGCCATAGGATTACTTGAGATCTTCTTTAGCAAACACTGTCCTATTTTTGGCACCATTTTCCATAAGCTTACTCTGAGACAATGCTTAGCATACATGTGGATAATCAACTACTGGGGCCTAAAGCCACTCTTTGAACTATGCTATGCATGTCTTCTTTCATACTGCATCATCACCAATTCCAATTTCTTGCCCATGGTGAGCCTTTTCAGAAAATTATTAATACAATTTTTAAAGAATATGTGACTGTGTAGGACAAAAATTTACATTATACATAGATATAATTATATATGTTTTATTTAGTTTAAAATCCATAGATGAATTATGCCAGGTTAAATATACTTATAGTCTTTAAACTTTAAATTTAAATTCGTCTTTGTTTCAAATTTTAATATATTTTGGACCTTAAACTTTAATGTTAAACGATGTTTCAGGTTGATGTTTGAGTTCATTTCAACTCAAATGTCAACCTAAAATATGTAGAAAAAGTTTAATATTATTGAATTAGAATGACTGTATATGTTTATTTTTAAAGTTCAGACTTCTTCAAACCGTATCAAAAAAATGAGACAAACATAAATTTAAATTCTACATCAAAGTTAAAGTACTAAATTTAACCCTATATATCTATGTTTTTTCTCAGTATATAAGTGTTGATTTTGTATTTTTCTGAATGCAGGACCTAGGTATATGTATCTCCATTGCTTTTTTCGTAAGTTACAAGATATATACCATATCAGAATATTTATCAGCAGGACTATCATACAGAGCATGGTGGAACAATCAAAGGATGTCGAGAATTACACGCATGAATGCTGGTTTTTGTGCATTTGTCTGCATCCTACTGAAGTTGTTAAGAATATCTGACACAGTATTTGACATAACAAAAAAAGATGTGCCTGTTAGAGATGATGCTGAAGATGATAAGGATGCTGGTAGGTTCACCTTTGATGAGTCCCTAGTTTTCTTGTCGGGCACTACCATTTTGTTGCTGCAATTGACGATAATGTTTATCAAGTTATTGGGATTGCAACCACTGATGCCAACACATAATGGAAGTGGAGTGGGTGAGATTTTTTGTAGTATTTATTTGATAATTTGCCTTTGGCCATTTTTTAGAGGATTATTTGAGAAAGGGAAGTATAGAATTCCGTTTTCCTTGGTAAGCAAATCAATTATTTTAACATGGTGTTTTATACACTTGTGTAAAAGAACCATGCATGATTAATGGGCGTGGAAACTAAAACTCCATGATTGATAATTAATATAAGCTTGTTAGTTACCTTATATTTATCAAATTGGAATAGCAAGTGTTGTTCTCTTTGATTTTATGAAGTATTTAAACATCCTAAAACAAACAAAACATAATATACATGACATGAAGTATTTTTAAAAAAAAATACATCGTAAACATACACAAAACACACATATTTAGATCTAAAACTAAAGTGATTATTGTTTCTCATACGTTACTTTCATACATGTGTCTTTATATTCAGTCATGCATATATGTTTGTAGATCCACTCATTTACATTTACACAGTACAAACATTGCAGGCACGAACAACCCAAATAAAGATAAGGTTAAATTATTTTGTTCCTTTATTTGTCATAAAATTTCAATTTGGACTTCATGTTTTTTATTGTCTTAATTTGGTCCTTATTTTCTTAAAAGTGACTCAATTTGGTCTTCATTGTTAACTGTGAACAGATGGTATTAAATCAATGTCACGTGTCAATTTCTGGTTTTTAAAATTCTTTTTAATATTTTCTTTATATTTTTTTAATTTTTTATACGTGTCACTTCACAGTTGTGTCATGTGTCAAAAATTAACAATTTTGACACGTGGCATAATTATGAAGTGACATGTGTAAAAAGTTAAAAAAATTTCAAAAAAAAATGACACGTCACGTTGACTTTAACATTATCTGGTCAAACTAACGGTGAGGACCAAATTGAGGAAAATGATGACCAAATTGAGACAACGAAAAACTTGAGGACCAAACTGAAATTTCATGACAAATAAAAAGACCAAAAGAGTAATTTAACCTAAAAATAAACTAGTTTAGAAATAAATTTCTAACACAAAAGAATGATTTAAAAAAAAAAAACAATTTTATTAACAATTCATAATTTATCCAATTTTCAATTAAACACAAATATACTATAAACATATTGACCACAAATGAATTTATATTTATATGTTAAAAGATATTCTAATATATCTTGTGCAATACTTACACCTAAATTGTACTAAATGTAGATTATTTAAAAATATTAAAAAGATTTGAGTATATTTTATTAGAAACATAAGAAGATGAGTTTTAACTTGAAATGATTTAAGTATCACTTAACTCGAATTCAGAAAAATCAAATTCAGTTTCTCCCTAAAATAATGAAATAGTAAGTCATATAATTTTAAGTATTTTTAATAAAGAAGTATGTATATAAAGAAAATCAATAACCATAAAAACATTTTTAACCTAAGAGTCTCATTCTTAAATTTATAACTTCAAATTTACAAGAAAAAAAAATCATAACATTAGTTTAATATGTATCTTAAATTTAAGTATCAAAATCTTATAGGATGGTGCAATTGGGAATACGGAGCGGGAACAAAATTTATTATCCCATCCTCGTTTGTAAAGTAAAATATTATATTTATTCCCATCTATTAATAGGTATAAAATATAATGATATTATATCTCATGTTTTTTTATTCTCAATGATTAATATATCACTATCTTTTTTTTTAAAAAAAAAATTAATGATTCATCCTAAACCATATAAAGAATTAAAGTATGAACATCAAACAATGAGAATCATACTATAATTTTTCAATAAAATATTTGTCAGACCTTCATCTCTACCAAATAACGAGAATACATGTTGTGTTTGTACATGTTCTTTTTTTTATTGTTTATTTATCAACTAATTAACTTTTATAAAAAAACATGAATTATCAAATATTCAATATTAAAAAAATATATTTAATGTTAAATATTTAGAAAAAAAATAAAATTTGTATAAATTTTAAATTAGAATATCAAATAACAATTAGATAAAAATGAAATAATTATATATAACATTACACCATTACATGAGTAGAATCTCATAACAACCAAAAAACTATTAATTTTGAAATTGTTACAAAACAAAGTTGATAAAGTTAAAATATATTTTTAAAAAACTAAAAAAAAAAACAAATATTCAAGTTTAAAAATATTTCAAATGTCTCCTTACTTCTTCTAAATTATAATAAAATCTCTTTTTTTTTACATTGATAAAGATTATAATATACTATTTAAATAAAATCACATAAAAAATAATAATAATTTAGATATAGATTTTTCATTTGAACTTCATGACCATATATTAAATTATTCTATTATACTAAATGAAACATCTTTATACAATTTGTGGATTTGTGGTGATAAAATTACATCAAATAGAATGATTTAGAGAATAAAAATAATTATATTAAAAATCATTAAAACAATATTCTATGTAATAAAAGATCAACAAATAAAAATATTAAAAAGTAAAAATGATATGCCTTATAAATAATTTGATATATCATTGAACAAAATTGCACACAAAAAAATAAAATGTATAAAATAAAAGGTACCTTATTAGAAATATGACAAAATTTTCTAGATATCAAACTGGTCAACTGAAAAATATTGAAAATTGTTTGAGAAGAAAAAATCTCAAATAAAACAAAAACTAAGGGTATAGGAGAATGAATAAGATAAGATTTTTTAGATTATATATGAAATGAAGGGTTTACACAATTGTACATAAATTAATAATCAAATACTCATGTGAAAAATAAACAATAAACAAAAGTATTAAAATGAAATAAAAATAATCGAATCTTGAGACCCAAAAATTATTTGAATAATTGAAATTGATAATACACCCGATATTATTTATGTGAAATATGGTGTTAATGATGATGAGAGCAAATAATTAAGAACTTGTAGGAAATAGAATGGGATGAAGAAGTCTCCCTTAGGATGCAAAGAGTTGATTGTTGAGTAAGGATTATGTGGCATAACCATGAGGGCATAATTATAAAATTTGAACACAACATATAACATTGTCCAATGGTTCACCGTATTATTCAAGAAACAATGCCAACTAAATCAATATAAACTGAGGCACATGATTGAAAGACACATGTTGAATGAGTACTTGAAACATGTTCATTTCATGTTTCCCTTTCTCATGAATTAGTTTTTTTTTATTCATGCATTGCACGAGTAACTTAGATGATAAATAATATTCTTATTAGTATCTCATTAACATGATGAATAAAGAATGTAATATTTGATTTTAGTAAGAAAATAATATAATCATCATTCATAATATATGTCTAAATTATAGTAAATAATAACAGTCTCAAATATAATTTATATAAATTAAAGAAGATTAACAGCATGTTACATTACCTCAAAATTTTATATTGAAACAAAAGATTTTTATTCATGGTAACTGTTTTTCTCAACAATATTAATATTAATATTAAACATAAACATAACGAGAATAATAGCATGTAAAAAATCATTTTATATGTGTTCCTTGCAATGCCGAAAACATAAATAATAAAAATATATTCATAGCAAAATGTGCAGACTAATAAAAAAATCACACAATATATGAAAAAACATTCTCTTTTAAACAAAATAGCCAAAAAAAAAATCGTAGTCCTAAATTCATTACAGATGTAAAAGAAATTTGTATATGCGGGTATTTGCGGATAAAACTTATAATAGGTAGGATGGATATTGAAAATGAATATTCACGGGGTACGGATATTTTTATATCTGCATGTTAATGGGACGGGTACGAGTATCATATTATTTATACCCGTGGATATCCGTACCCGCTATATTCTCATTTAAATTAAAAAAATTAAATATTAACACATTGATTTTGAATGGATTATTTTTTATCAATTGATTTTAAAAAATCTCCATTTATTTGTAAACTATCATTCAACACAGTTATTTGCACTTTGTTTAAAATTTATAAATGTTATGCATTGTATTTTTATTTGAATTTATAGTTAAAATTTGTTGTTAAATATTAAATTTTTCTTTTTGTAAATACCTGCGGATACCCATGGATATTAAAAAGATATGTAGATACATGCATAACGGATACCCGACGGATATAGATAAAATACGGAACAAATATTTATCCAATGGGTAGGACACGGGGAAACTACTATCCGTACCCTACTCGTCCCGTTGACATCCTAATTACATGCAATGTAGACATGTAAAATTATAAAACAAATGCAAAAACAATCTCTAAACATGTAACCTCGTTAAAGCAAGACAATGAACATTTTTAAACCTAAAGTAACACATCAAAACTATTGTATTTTGGCAAAATATCTATTCTGAACAAATAAAATAAAATAAAAACATATTCTTAGCAAACCGTGCAGAGAACACAAAAGGAAATCAAAATGACTCAAGACTACTCATCTCATGTCATTCAGTCATGACAAATCTATAAATTAGCATGCACCATATATGGGCAAAGAACAAACGACTTTTGTAAAAGTTTTGTAAAAGTCACATCGGGGTTGAAGATTAGGAAAGTAAAACTGAGTTAGTAGCATTGGGTGATAATTCACGAAAGAAGGAACTTTTCATACAATGGTATAAAAAGATTATTTTTTTAGTGGTGAGCATAAAAAGACTAACTTTGATTTATGATCGAATGCTTTAATGTAATGATGTACAACAGAGCAAGGAAATATCTAACGAATATATATTATAATAATTTAAGTTATAGGACATGTTACACTGGACAGTACACTTCAGTTACGGTTGGCAAAACGGGTCAATCCGACTTGTTTTGGCCTACCAAAAATAGATTAAGTCAGACCAGCTCACCATTTAAAAATGGACTAGTGACTTGCCATTTTTTATAAAATTTACTTATATATATACTTATAAATAAATATTTAATCATATAAATATTTTTTACATTTTTAATTGATTAATTAATATAAAATTAAAATAATTATTATATTCACATATTAACTTATTCTATTATAACTAATAATTAGAACTTAATTTGTAAGTGTTAATGATTTAAATTATAATAGTATTATATTTTTACATTTATACAAAAATATAATATATAAAATTTAATTTTTTTAATTTTTAAAAATTACAAGAAAAATCATTTTGATTGACTAGGTGAACCAGACTAAAACAGGCTAGCATGTTAAAAACACTAACCCAACCTGCCTTTTTTTTGGCGAGCCGGTCCGGTAGGTCAGACCCGCTTTAACATTCTTAACCTCAGTAATCAATATTTATTTCAAAATAAATATTATTTAAGAATTATTTAAATAAATGTTAATATATCAAATGATAGTGTTGTTATTATTATAAGTGTTTTTTTAATTATAAAAAAATGTTATTGTAAATATTTTTGCTAAATAAATTTTTAATTTCTTAAAAAATTTATAATTATTATTTGTATTTTTAGTGTTTAAATATAAAACTTTTAAATTTATCTAAATAAATATAATATTATTATTATTATTCTATAAAAAAATAAAAAATAAAAGACCCGTGCAGCACGGTT
>Ga0214543_1001822_pt1 | contig 41794 bp, 19 predicted proteins | sample CNSS2metaG_FD_160094 | JGI IMG/M metagenome (GOLD analysis project Ga0214543, IMG submission 160094) | Root nodule microbial communities from cowpea collected in UCLA plant growth center, Los Angeles, California, USA - CNSS2 | ecosystem: Host-associated > Plants > Roots > Nodule | place: USA...
AGTCACTTATATATATATATATATATATATATATATATATATATATATATATATATACACACACACACACACGAGACTTCCAACGTTAAAACATAATTTATAAACATATTTAAATTATTAAAATAGATTGAAAGATTTATAAACAAAAAATAAAATTTTAAACATGAATTCTAGTTTCTTTACCCTCCATCAAAGATAAACACACATTTTTTTAGATCTTAACTATTGATTTGGAACACGAAATAATTTCATGTTATCTAAGTATTTAGATTAATGACAATTTAAATATATTTTATTCTTTAAAACTCCAAAATACCTTCTAAAAAAATAAATCTGAAACGAATAATACCTTAAAATATGATAATATCATCTTTAAGAACTTAAAAGTTGGAAGAACATAAATTTTAGAAGAAAAAAAATACATAGTTAATTTTTATTAAATGAATGTGTGAACTTCACGATATAAAAATATACAAAATAAGATCGAAGGATACTTTTAAATGACGTTTATTAACTGACTGGGTTGAGTGCAACGAAAGATATTAGTTTATCATATTAAAAAACAATATTTGAATATTTAGTTAGATTTATTGAATTTTCAATGTTTGATAATGCTTCCAATAATTTTGGTACACATGGAAAGCACCTATACTATTTTTGGACACCACCATGCCTTCTTGGGAACGATAAACAGAGCCCAACGACACGTTTGACATTCACCAACTACTATTCTCACGCACGTCACCCTAAGTCTTATGATTATAAATTAAAAGTTTAATTAGTCGATGATATCTATTGACGTTTTAGATGTATTAGTTTGATATTTGTTTCTAAAAAGATATTAATCAAATTTTAATTTTTGAAGAAATATCTTAATTCAGACAAAAATTATTAACATCGTTAATTTTATTCATGACTTTTATCCTTTTACCACTAAATTTTAATATAAATATCAATACTTAATTTTGTAAGTTATTTTAAATATCAACACCGTTAACGACATTAATAATCTTGTTCTGAAAAGAACCTAATTTAAGTATTTTTTTAGAAGTTATTACTCAATCGACACTTTTTTAAAAGTGAGTATCAAACTAACATATTCGAACAAAAATGGGTACCATCAAACTAAATAAAACTAAATTAAACGAAAGGAAAGAATTATAATGATATAATGATAGAAGAACTTATAAAATAAAAGAAAATGGTTTTTTTTACATTGTTTCTATCGGTTATTAAATATTTTCAAGAGTATTTTGTTTTAATTTTTCAAATTAAAAAAGAAATATATGAAATATGAGTAAAAGTTTGTTACATGTCTGAATAATAATATTTTTGAAGAAAAAAAATTGTTCGGATACATGGAATTAAAAAACAATCAAACTATCCTTCACTGTTTTTGTTTTCAACATTTTCTTTATTTGGGCAAGTAATAAATAGAGTTAAAATAATGATCTATATTAAAATTTTGTATATGTAATGAAGATCATATATTCTGTTGTGTGTGTTTTCTTCGGTTTGTTTATTCTTCTTTGAACCGTTGGCATTAATGCGGGACTTCAAAATTTCGGGATGAATTTTTTTGGTTAGTAAAAGAATATTGTGATCGTTTTTTTAGTTAAAGTACTCAATATTTGTTTTTTTTTTTTTTAAGTTTTGATTAGTTTCTCTTATGTTTGAATTTTCTTGTGGATTTATATACTAAAATAATTTTTTTGTTCTTAATTATTTGCTTTTGTGTTTATCATTTATTTTTTTCAATATTTGATTATACCTAATTGTATTAGGATGTGTTATATTATTTAAAGATGGCATTTATTTTTGTTTAACTATCATAAAATCTTTCTATATTGGCGTGAATAAGTTCTCATTTATTTATTTGTTAATATTTGTATTGTTATATTTTTAATTAATCTTAAATGATAAATCTAATCCTAAATGCATCATATATTTTTCTCTGATTAAGTAATTTCTTAGGTTTCATTGAGAAAACTTATTTTTAAGGTACTTACCACCACACAACTTTTAAGTCTTTGAGTGACAAGACTTAGTCTTTAAACCTTTATTTGTTTGTTTGTATGATTCAACTGTGACTAAATTCAAAAAGAAAGTCTAAAAAACGAGAAAAAGAATACTAGATGTTTTTTGAGAAAAAAAAAAAACTTTCTACTACTAAGTAAGATGATTCGCCAAGAAAGTTTAAATATTTCAATTATAATAATTTTTAAAAGTTATATTATATCTTAATATAACCAATATTTTAAATGAAAATATTAAAATGTTATATTATAAACAAAACTATAATTCAAATGAAAATATTAAAATGATATTCCTACAAGTTGTTCAGTTTATTAAGAAAGGGATGTAATTTATACTTAACAGGTGAAAGCTTAAAAAGTTAGTTTGGGTAAACATTTTGGTATTAATTGGTAAAAGTGATAAAGATTTATGATGTGAACAGAAAAAGAGAGGTGGATTGTATTATTGAGTTGGAGGTGGAGACCTGTGACCGAGTCACCTAACTCACTCAGTTTGGACCCTTCTTCTCTTCATCTTATCCACACCCTTCGACGTGCCATGCTTTCACTCTCCCAACGGCACCTACCTCTTTGAAATTCTCTCCCTAACTCATTTTCATCCACACACAACTATATTCTTCTCCTTCAAATACATAAAATAACATATCTCTACATTTAATATTTTATCCAATCTAAATAAAATACTCCAATAACACTTTTTTTTTTTCTTTTTAAATTCCCAAGCTAAATCGACAACGACAGTTTCAACACAACCAATATTTTCACTCCAAATATGGATTTTCATTAAACACAATCAGTCAACTGTTTTGAAAAACATGATTTTCAATATATTAACGATTTCTTTTTCTTTTTTTTTTCTCTATCCTAATTTTCCTTTGTGACGAAAGGAAAAAGCAACCATGGTACACAAAACGGAAAATGCCTTTTTGGATAAGACAATACAGAGAGGAGAGTCAAAAAATGTTAGACGGAGGAGGTTTTTGTTTGTTTTAATCTGAGAAAAAAATTGAGGATGTTTTTTTTTTTTGTGTGTGGTTATGGATATGGAAGAGTGGAGGAGATAAGGGTGTGAAAGAAAAAGAAAAAGAAAAAGAAAAGGAAGTGAGAAAAGAGAGTGGCGCGGCGCGGCCCAACTTTCCGCCGTATACAGCCATGTTTTGCATTTAATGAAAGGAAATGAGAAAAAGGTACATAAAATCGTATACTGCCAAAACACACCTTTTTCGCAGTCAATACCACGCGTTCCCTTTCTATTCTCTGCTGCTCCCGCATTTACGCAATTGCCCTTCATGGATTATCTGCCACGCGTACGGTGATCCATGATCTGATAAGAGTTGAAGAAAGGGTTGAGAGAGTGAGAAGAGTCACATGCAGGTACAGAAAAATAAATTGAAGAGAAGGAAGGGTTTGGGAGCTTTCACGAGTGCTGTCCCTCACATTTCAAAGAAAGGCCTACCATCCCATACCACGCCTTTTCACAAACACCTTTACGCCTTTAATGCCATGCCCATTCATTGCTCTCTCTTGTCCCCACCTTCATGCCTTCCATTCTTCTTTCACTTTCTCCCTTTCTCAATTTCTTTACTATCATCCATCATCATCCTCATCATCCTCATCATCACACACCAATCAACACTAATCATCACACACTTCCAACAATCTCTCTCTCTCCATTCAATCATCAATCCGTGCCTTCCGCTCAATTCATAATCCTCCCCTTATCTTTTCCATAACTAAATTACAAAAGTTTATCATGTGAATTATCCAATACTAATCTAATAACAGGCCATATTAAAAATTCAAGTGTGAATTTAAACAGAGTATTACATAACAATAAAGACCTAAAATTTCATTACCTTAAGATTTTTGGTTGAGAGTGGTATCAATATCTTATGTAGTTAGACTCAAGTCTCATTGATGTTTGTATCTCCTCAATGAAACTCCTCTATAAACCTAACAGGTGAAATAATAAATCGAATTAACGTCAAATTTTACAATTATATGTTTTAACCTAAACAATTTTGAAATTATGTATAATATCATATTAAAAGTTGGATTTTAAGTCTAATCCGACCTTGTAAGACTGATATATAAGATAAGATTTGAAGCTTGCAAAAGTTTATATTATAAAAGAGGAAATTCATGGCCTTTTTCTTGAAAAAACATAAAATAGAGCTCTCTTGTCCACTCCTGGCGTTGACACGTATATAGACATTATTTTTTACATATGGATAAACATAGGGTTTGCTGTTGAGTTGAAAAAGAGGAAAAATTAGGGTCTAAAAGCTTGGTTGAGATGAGAAGCTAAACTCTAGGAGAAGAAAAAATGAAGAGGCTTTGGCAATGACCATGTGCTCCCCATACCACTCACTTTACCTCGTCGTGACTAAGTATTCAACAACTTTGGTTGGAAATGCATGCGCACAATTTGAGTTTGATTTTAACGTACTCTTTCTTACACCACACACGATTCATAGTGGGCACCAAGAGTAACCAAACTTTCTTCGAGGCTGACACCCATCAGTGTGTAATGCCTGGATTCCCCATGTGTGTCTTTCACAAAAACCCTCTATTACTTGTACAAATGCATGATTGCTTCTTTTTTCCTTTTTCTGGGAAAATATTTTGTCACCATTCACTAATTCACTTCTTCTCTCTTCAACCGGAAATTACTTCAAAAGTATCGCTTTCACATTCAATGCTACCGTTCCATTTCGAGATAGGTGGCATAGACACGTTGCTGTTTTCGCTGGCACCGTTGAAAGTCAACATAACATTACCCGCTCTTCATCCCCTATCATCAAACCATAACAAATATATCAATATATTTTTATCGTTTCTAGCTCCTCACACTGAGATAAATCGAAATGATGATGATAAATTTACAGCGATGATAAATCGAAGATGAATATGGTTATTTTTTTACAGTGATATTGATTCAGTAGAAAGATAGAAAAAGGTGAGTTTGATTTAGTAAGAGGGAATTAAATGTTACTGGTAAGAGAAGGGCAATGATACGTGTTGGTGTAGGAAACGCGTGGTTCTGACGCAGAAAAGGACCTTTTTGGAATGACATCTTCTGACCTGTGAAACTACTTGTATCTTCTTCTCTCTCTCTCTCTCATCACGTTCTCATATATCGCTGCAATAAATTGCAAAAGTAGGCTTTTCTCGTTGGGTGATGATGCAGTGCAGAGGTCATCGACATGGACCCTCTGTTGTTGTTGTATATGTACATGGACCACGAAGGTGTCAAATCCGAACCCTTAATAAACCATACAATAAAAATTCTTGCCCCCTCTTCTTTTCCAGCAAATTCTCTTTTTGTGAAGATCAAGTGCAATTCTTTTGAGTCTTTAATACCTGTCTTTGATTAAATTAAATGAACAACACTGTTGCTTCCACTGCTCTCCTCTCTTTATTGCCTTTGACTTTTGCCAATTTCCTATGCTCTTCCCCTTTCTCTCATCATCAAAAAATAATTAGTGCACAAATTCTGTTAATTAGTTACACCAAAAGCTATCTCCTATGCAAGGTTGAGGTAATTTATAAATCATACATTTCACTCAAATCATATCATGTGACAAAATTAACTCAATAAAGAAAAGTTAACATGTTATTTCTTCACACACGCTTTAAACAATCATTCAACAATATAAACGTACTTAAATAATTTTTAAAATAACCGCAAAAAATATGAAACTTATAAAAATAAATCTCAGCAGTGAAAGCAAAAAAAAAAAAAAGATTCTAAAGTGTGTTTAATTTAAACTAAAATTTTCCTACAACTTTGGGGAAAAAAGTATCTCATGTACCTTTTGCTCCAAGGATGGTACTAGGTTTTGAATTTGAAGTTTGCACTACTGAGCTGCAATAATTATCCAAATCAATGGTTAATGATGTAGCGATAGAGAAGTACCTGTAGCTAAGCGAGGGCAGTGAAGTAATTTAGCTTGGGAGAGAAGGTGGTCACAGAGACAATTTGAGACGAATGAAACGATCACGTTGTGTGAACAGGGATTGGTTTGAAAAAATCTGTAGGAAAGTGCTTCCTGTTTCTATAAATAATCGCTGCCCAATGGTAATTACCAACACTCCAACCATAGCATACTGTTCCAAACCCCACCGCAACCCCTTATCTATATTAATTATCATCTTCATCTTCCTCTTCTCTCACTGCTCTTCTCTTCTCCTCATAAACCTCCCTTCAGAACTTGCAGAAACTATTTTTTGTTTTTCCTTATACAGTTACGAAGCGGGGCCAGTTTTTTTTTTCAGTGACCTTCTTCGTATACATTGTTACATCAGTTGCAGAACCCTCCTCTTTTGGCTTGCCACTGTTCCGGTAAAAGGACACTGGAGATTAAGGTTTGGCCAAAACCATGGACGGAATGCAAGAAAGAAACTCACAGCTTGGAACTGATATTGGTTCCTCCTTATCAAAGCTGATACTAACAAGTGGCTCAAACACCCTTGATTCAATCTTCTCAGATTGTACCCAAACAAACGCTACCAGCAGCAACAACTCCGTGTTGGACTATTTAGAACCCTTCGGGTCTTCGGGGTTTGAGCCTTTGGGCTCTTCCGTTTACCTTCGCCAGAGGGACATCCTCCAAAAGTTCTACCAAGAAAGCCGAGGGAACGGGAACGGCAACGGCAACGGGTCTCTTCTTCCCACTTCCTTGTCAAACCCGTCTATAAACTCTGTTTACACTGCTTCGTTGACTTCTTCTTTGACCAACCCTTGCAAGAAAAAGCTCTACAGAGGAGTGAGACAGAGACACTGGGGCAAATGGGTCGCCGAAATTAGACTTCCCCAGAACAGGATGAGAGTGTGGCTGGGCACGTACGACACCGCCGAAGCAGCCGCATATGCCTACGACCGCGCCGCGTATAAACTACGTGGAGAGTACGCGCGTTTGAATTTCCCCAATTTGAAAGACCCAACCAAGTTAGGGTTCGGAGATTCCGCCAGATTGAACGCCTTGAAGAGCTCCGTCGACGCCAAAATCCAGGCCATATGCCAGAAGGTGAAAAGGGAGAGAGCCAAAAAGATCGCCGCCAAGAAGCTCAGTTCTGCCGCCGCTCACGCCAACCGCAAGGAGAGCGAGAAGATCAACTCCTCTGCTTCCTCCTCGTCATCGTCGCTGCCGCTGTCGCCGCCGTCGATTTTTTGCGATAATTGGGCGAACGAGTTGTTTTCGCCGACCGTTTCGGAGGACGGGATTTGGAAGGGGGAGAACTCGCCGACCTCGGTTTCGATGGAGTATCCAATGATGGTAACGGACGAGACAGAGTTCGAAGGTTGTTCTCTGGCAAGGTTACCTTCGTTCGATCCCGAGTTGATTTGGGAAGTTCTGGCCGTTTGATAGAGTGTTTGTTAGATTAGCAGTGGAACGTTGATGTGTATAATATGAAAACGAAAACGAAAACGAAAACGAAAATATTAGTGTTGTGTGGTTTTGTTTTGGTTTTTGTCCGGTGAGAGAGGGGTTTCTTAGCGTTTTGAGTGGAATTGCTATGGCTGCAGTTTGGGCCTTGGTTTTTTGCTCAAAGGCTCGCTTCAGGAGTTTTCCTTTTGCAGTTCTTGTGATACGGCTCTCCCTGCATTATAAATTTTCCTATTCATACCACTTCTTCTCTTCTCTTCTTCTCCCTCCATGATTCATACTGCACAATTTCACTTCAGTTCTGATTAATAATGTTAAACTTGTATCATGATAACATATTTTACTAATTTCATAACATTAATTGCTTACAGGTTCATCGTTCATATGAAAATCCTTGCTCTTTCCGAAAGATTATAACATGTTGGAAATTATCGTAGTTAACTATGAGTCTCTTCCCTAACAAACACCTTGTGTCTGTCCATGTGCGAAACCTATGCTTCACTTCACTGCTGTTTTGTTTTGTTTTTTTTCCCCTTCTCGTACTTATCTTCAAAGTACAAATTCTATACAAAATGATCGTGGGTTACTTCTATTGAACAAACTTTAGTTCGCACTCTTCGTGATCTTTCTTTTAAGTAACATTGATCACCAAAATCTTTCTGTGATAAATCTTTTCTAGTGGCTCAAAGGATATGGTTTTCTAGGTAAGTTTTATATGACAAATTCACATAAATGTGTGTATAAATAAAGACCGATAGTAAAATATTTGTGATTATAATGTTTCTTAACATATAAAAAGAGATTCACACTTGAGGTGAAGATTCTTAAAAAGTTATATGTGAGTTTGATATTGAATAAACATGAAAGAGTAACACATGTAAAGAAATATCCATGTCTCATGGTTCTTCCAAATTTCAAATCCAAGGTGATGTCAATTTTTTATCCAAATTTAGTTCATGTTTTATTGTTATGTCCAACAAATTTAGATGAATAATAACTCTATAAAAAATAGCATAAGTTAAGAGTTGATTAATTCAATTTTTACTAGATCTTAAAGTTTTCTCTGATTTTTTTTTTCTATTGGAGTAAATGAAACTAGATTATTATACAATAATGGTTTACTTGTTTGTTTACAAAATTAAGTTATAAATTCTATTAAGAACTTTGGTATTAAAGTTGAATTTCGTTGGAGTTTATAAATTTGACGTGTTATTATATGTTTCACAGAAACAAGTGATTTAATATCTTTAGCACCCAAGATGATATAATAAAATTCTTCTTATTTCTCTGCAATTATACAATCTTTCATGCCTATTTGAAATCGTCATATAGAACACTTTCTTATAACAATCACTAAAGAATGTTTACAATCATATTTTTCACACACTTTTTTTTGTTAATTGAAAATTTGTACTAATCACAAAAATTGCGTGGGTATTATGTATTATTTAATGCATCTCAATAAATGGTGATCCTTGACAATAAATTATTGGAATTTAAGTCCAAGTTAAATTGTAATTTAATTGTTTTCAGTTAATGTGATATGTCGAATACACTTTTTTACACTAATGACATCATGCATGAGGACATTGAAAAGAGAGATAAAAAGAAAAACTTGAATACCTTGTTATATAATAGATTTAAATTCAAACTATAATATTAATCATTATAATATCGGTAGTGAAATTTAAGTTTAATTTTACTTTATAAAATGATTTTGTCTTTCATTGTATGTTGTAATTTAGTGATATATAACTAAGAAAAAAAAATTAGTTTTTTTCTACTGGTATTATGCTAGAAATAAGGAACTTTACTTTTAAAACAAAGTTTATTTAATTTGACAGGATGGAATTTGTTTAAACCAATGAGGGAAGGAAGAAAGACAGAGAGTGATGTGTTGTACGGAATGTTTGGAGTGGAGCACGTGTTTTTCGCAGGTTGGGGCTATTGTGGAACATGTCTTGGATGTGGAACATGTTTTCGAAGAACGAATTCTATAACGCATCATGTCTTGAATCAGGAGCGTCCATGTATCATACCATATCATAAAACTAATAATATTTATTTTTTATTTATTCATATTTAGTCACACCAAATGCAATCCTATCATTTTATTTTCTGATGCAGAATTGAATACCAGAGACTGAATACCGCATCTGAAGCAATCACGATTTTGTATTTTCTTACAACAAATACTTTTGCTCGTACAAATCCGAGTCTGGAGCTGATTTATATCAACAAATTCTTCGGTACACAAAATTTCAAAGTTGACAGTTGAAAACTATTAGACAAACTTTTATTTAAAATAATTAAATACTTCAAATATAAAACTATTACGAATTTAAGCTCTTCATGTTTGTTTGTGCATGCACATGGTTGATTATTGACATGATTTTTTTAAAAACTAGCGCAAACAGACACCTAATAATAATGTTTCCCTCTTAAATAAGAGTTATGATAATTTAATTATACATATATAAAATGGAGAGTGTTTTTTTTTTTTTTTCTTTCTTTCTTTTAACATCCAGATTTTAAGTTCAAATATGTTTGGGTCTTTTTTAAATTAGGTCTTGCTCTCGTACTTGAGCCATCTTCTGAACTTTTGTGTCACGGGTTCAATAAAATGGGCATTGAGTGCCCTATTACTTACACTTCCATGGGCTCACGGCCCAAAAATTCAATTGCATTTTGTATTCTTCTAAAAGTTTCAGCCCAAACCTATAATAGTTTTCTCATATATTTATTATTTTTAAGTGAGGTGAGAGTAAATTTTTTTTTTTTTATCAATTTCATGTTTTAAATATATACCGATCGATACTGAGTTAGCTATTTAAAACTGCTCCTACTAAATCTGAAAGTAGAAACATTCAACTTGTTTTTTCTTTTAGTGATAACGTAGAGGAATAATAATAGAGATGAGATAATTGATTCTCTACTTTATTACTCAGAATTAGTGAGATAAATACGTTATCCTTAACTACAAAAACTATAAATTTTGAAATGTATATAATTATTTGATGATTAATTACACAAAAAATTAAGTTTATATTTTGAAGACGTGAATATATTTCAAAAAATTAAAGAATATGAAATTACAACTATACTATCATTTTATTTTTTTAACTTCACTGAAATACATCCTGAAATTACAGAGTTGAAGAATCCGAAAGCATAAAAGTGCGATGAGGAAGAGCTAACGTAATCCTCTGTGTTATATATAAATATATATATATATATATGTATAAAATAGGAATGATTAATTAAGGTTTAGAAAAGAAGAGATAAAATGAAAAGTGAAGAGATACATACGTAAATAAATACATGACTACGTAACGTATAGGGTCTAGAAATACGTAGGTGTTTAGAATGTATATGATGAATAAAAACTAGAAGCGATTCAAGAACTTGCGGATCCTTCTGACGAAGCCGGTGTGAGAGTCGTTGATGCGTTGGTCACGGGGAGAAAACCTCCTCTCCATGCCCATGCCACGCTGGCGAAACAAGGTGGGTTCCACCACCCCGAATCTGGTCCAGCCGCGTGCCACGTGTCTCACTCCGGCACGTGGCAGTGGGTTCTGGGGGCGTTGACGCGACTTTCGCGAGTCCATGCGTGAGGACTGCGCCAACGGGTTTCTGGGATTGCGAGGGTCAAAATTGAAAACTGTGAAGGGAAGAGGTTTAGAATTTTGCATTGGGTTAGGGTTAGGGTTTGGGTTTGGGTTGGGATTTTGGGGTTGAGGTTTGGGGTTGGAGTTTTTGGGGTGCCATTGGTTTTGGTGAGAATTGGGATTGTTTGAGAGTGGATTGGAGTTGGTGCGGTGAAAGTGAATGTGGAAGGGAACACGAGCGTCTGAGAAGCTGCTGAAGAAGAAGAAGAAGGAAGAAAGGAAGATAATGGCGAAGAATGTAGTCATGGCGATTCTTCAACAAACGAAACTTGAAGATTCAGTCTCACGAATTCGAGATATAGAAACAGAGAGAGGATGAACGTGTTGTCAGGGATGCCAACCACGTGACTGGAACCCATTTCCACATTCCTCTCTCATTCCGCATTCTTCTTCATCAACTACTAACCCTAATTTTTTTTTTCTTAATTATTACTTTTTTATTTATGTTATTTAAATAATTTGAGGGTTTCTTTAGCAATTCTCTTTTTTCTCTCGTTCACATTGAACGTTTCTAAGAAGTTTTTATTTTTTATTTATTTTTTACGTTAATACAGAAAACAGAAACTATAAAAAAAGAATTTGGAAACCGTTGACCTTGTTTGAGTGGGGTCTGAAGATCTTGGTACTTCAAATTTAGTGGCAAGATTCGAAGACAAAATGCTCCATGCTTTTCTTCAGATTTCTCAACTGGGAACCCATTCCATCATCGTGGTGAAATCACACATTTCAAGCACGAAAGGAAGAAGAAGAAGACATAAAACCTTTCTTTGTCCTAAATATGTTACTAATAACGGGTTTCACGTGCTTTCCAACATCTTTTCATTGAAATAACTAATAAAATAAGTTATCCTTTAGCAACCGTCATGGATAATAACGACCAAACAATAAAATAACCTTAACTCTTCAAATCAAAGCATCTCAATCTTGTTTCTTAAAATAAATGCAACTAATTGTATTTAAATGCAATGTCTCCTGTTAATAGTATTTTCTTTTTCATACACAAATTCAAATTTTAATCAGATGATTGTATCAATCATATTGTCAAAAATAATTTAAATAAATTATTAATATTTTGTTGCGCAAAATAACTAATATATATATATATAATATTGGATATAATTGAAAGCCTTATTCGAATAATGTTGTCGAGGCGCGTGATTTGTGTGAGTAGGGTTATTTTCTAAAGATACATGTGAAAAGTAAATAATATGTAATGTACTGAAAAGCTTCTTAATAAATATTGGTGAATATTTAATTGTACCCTATTTTTGAATTGACAATAATGATTGTTTCGCATATAAGACAATCGCATTGACGAAGTTAGGCTTCTCGAAGATGGAGCTGACCTTTAGAAAGTATATCAACTGTTTTAATCAGTAAAAGAAAATATTAATTTAATTTATAATAAAACAAATTGAATATATAGGTTTGTAATAGAACTATAACAATAATTCAGGAAATAGATAACGTCAAGCAACTACCTATTTTTTATTTTATTTTTTTAAATCAGATCAAATAACCCACCTGAAATAAACTACTACTCAAATAGTCAAATTAAAATTTATGAACTTTAATTTATATCACCACCTTTTTGTCTAATTTAATATATTTAGGTACAAGATAGTTCTATATGAGTTTTTTTTTATTTGATCGACAATATTAATTGTTAATACGAAGAGTTAAACTCACATGAGTTTTATTTGATCGATAATGTTAATTATTAGTAAGAAGAGTTAAATTCATAACTTTTCTGAGTTTTCTTCTAAACTCATTAAACCAACATTATAAACCTGAAATTTTATTAGGAGAGTTGAACTCACATCGTCTCTCACTTTCTCTACCAACTATATCATTAAACCAACCTTATATCTCATGTTCCTTAAAATTGTGTACGGTTTCACCATGTGTAATACTAATGATCAACTTAACTAAAAGTGACAACAATCCTTCTAGCTGGCTAACTACCCATGCAAATGCAAATGCAAATTCAAATTCGATTTCATTTTCAAATGAACGGCAATCTCAATTATACTTAAAGGAAGAGTATAAGAAGGTGAGAAAATGGCGAAAAGAGTTGGTTAGGGTTTGTTGTGATGATAGGGTGCAAAGGTTTGGTTCGTAGAATAGAATAGAATGTAGCATCTCCTCTGATTGACTGAGTGAAAGATAAAAAGGTTGGTACGAATGTATGCAAAGGAACCACTTTCCACGTTGAAGCTTCGTTTGATGATTTTATTTTATTTGAATTGAACATTCCACCTTAAAAAAAGTTAGTCCACACCAAAATAATTGGTCAAACCTAGAATCTACCATGCCACTACTCCCACGGTTGGGTTGCTCTGTCTTTCTTATAACAAAATGCCTTTTCACCTTTTTTTTCTATTTTTTATGTTTTCTCTCTTTTTTCCCAACAAGATTTCCAAACATGAAATCCGATTACTTTTATGAAAAGAAACAAAAACAAAAATAAAAATAGTTATTCTAATCAATTTTTATTTGCAATATATTGATCTCGTAGGATGCATGATTCTATTCAACTCACTGTATTATTATATAGACAAAGTGTTTTCTCTAGATATCAATGTGGTTATGTTATAGAGTAATGTTTTTTCTAAGCTCATTATTTTCTAACTTATTTTAGAATGGCTCTTTCTCGTAGTATTTCATAATTATTCAATTAAAAAATATCCTTAAATTAAAACATTTGAAATGTGTAGGAGGACAATTAGTTAAGCAAACTTGAGTCCTAAAATCATACCTGGCCAGAAATTCAACGTTTAAAATCTATATTATGCATACTCTGAACTCAGGTGATGATGACAAATTTTTTTTTCATTTGTTAGTTGTAGTTGAAAGTGGAGAGAGAAAAAAAAAATAGAAAAAAAATAGACTAAATTGGAAAATTAAAATGAGAAGAAAGCGTAAAAAAAAAGTGATTTTATATGATTGAAACTTTTTATACCTAAATGTTATATATATTTTACATTGTTTTTTAGAATATTGAATGTTCTGAATTGGTGGGTTTCAAGAAAGTAGTAAAATTTGACTGTTGCTATGATATATCTCAAACAGTTTGAATTGTTGTGTGCACATAAGTTATGATAAATATTAGGATTTACGATTGGTATAAATTATTAATGTTTTATTTTGTATGGTGAAGTAACCTGAATGATGTGATATATTTTGAGTAATAAAATGTTGGTATGATAAGTGTAGTCTAAGCATGGGTTTCTAGAATCTATGAACACGAGAAAGGACCAATAACATAACATTATTTTTATCAGATTCCATTTTAAATCAAGTTTCTAGAATCAGTTAATCAACCATTCAGCCTAATTGGACACATCTCTTTCTATACCACGTCATCGATAACGTGACTCACTTTTTATAATAATATAGTTGTCGAATTCTCCAGATTTAAAAATCAAAATCTTTAACAAAATTTGAAATTTCAAATATACATTCTTCAATTAATTATACGTTCTTATATAACAGTGTTTTTTTTATAAATTATACTCTAATATTGTAAGAGCTAACAATTGAGCTACAAATACGTATTTTAATCTAATGGAATGTAAAATACAACATCCACTGGTATGTGAGTATTAAAGAGCATCATCATATACTTTTATATTTAATCAATTTATATGCCTTTTTTTAATGACTTACTTAGCTTGTAATTTCTATAGGTACAATTTCTATAATTTTTTATGAATTTCATAAAAATAGATATGTGAAATCACATTTCTACATTGAAAAAATTACACACTACCCAGGATGAAAAGCAATTCTAAGAAACTACATGTAAAATGGACGAAACGACTTGTTTTCAACCTAGCTTGTTCTTCTCATTGTTTATACTTTGTATATATGATTGTGTTTTTTTTTTTATCTATTTGACTTTCTAATTGTTTTACATTTAAAAAGTTGCTTCTGCAAATATTAAAAGATTACATATCTACATGTGGCTAAAAACTATGTCAACAAATTACGTGCGAGATAAAAATAAGCAATTTATTTTTGATGAATTATTTTGTATGCAATTTGTAATTCACAGAGGTACATAATTAATTGTTTATTTAGAGTGATTTATTTTTCATATAATTTTTAGGATATCGGTACAAAATCTATATTTTTCAATATTCCTGACAAAAAATGACTTTAACCTTGCAAAATGAATAATTTTTTTTCAAAATATTGAAATTGAAGAAACAAAACTAATATAATATTGGTTAAGAAATGAATTTTAATTACAATTCAACCTTGCAAAAACTGTTTTGTAAGGTATAGTTTGATCCACATACATATATTATAAATTGATTTTATTTTTGGTCGATGTGAGACTTCTAGCATATTCTCTCGTTACGAGACATATACATTTTGAGTGTGAGACTAAACATTTTTTTATCAAATTAATAAATATATTAACAAAACACTTGGAGTACTCCAGTCCTTTTATATAAAAAAATATATATATATCATCCACCTTAAGTTACACATATATCAGAATATCAGTATATAGATGATAACTGGATTAAAACTTAAAAGAGATAAGCTAAATAATAATTCAAATTATAGTTATGTGTTAGGATGGACCGAACCAAATACCCTACACCAGTCATATATACAAAAAAATTGAAATAAAATCTATAAAATCACAAATATTGATAAGATAGATTACAAGTCTTGATTATAATATTATACATAAATTTTAAACTAACTCCATCCTATCAATCCTATTAAACAGACTTGTAAACTGATATTTACATTTATGAATAAACGATAATTTTATTTTGTTAATGGTTGATCCAAAAATTTAACAATTTTCATTAAAAGAATATTACAAAACAATCGTTATATTGTTGTTATCTACAAGAGTTGTCCATATTCAAAAAATAATTTGGTTATGACAATCGAAATTTCAATTATTTATGGTTCAATAATGTTATCCTGGAGTTTATTGATCACAAATACATATATCTACTAGTCAAACTCATGATTTTATGAAGGGAGATGGATGGTTTTGTACCAGCCGTTCCTAGCATGTGATGTATCCACCAAGCGGTCACTTTTGTTTGGCCTTTTCTACCTCTGCCATCAAAATTACTAAAACAAAAACATCAACAAAGATTGGACACTAACCTTAGAAAGTTCGTTCGTTGTCAGTGAATTTCCTTGCACTCTTTTTTTCCGTTCATCGAGGTAAATCAATCATAGCGTCTTCTGTAGTCTCGTACGGCCATGCCAAATGTTAGATACATTCTGACACATAAAATTACTATATAAATATTACAACATCAAAATTAAGTCTCCCAAAACTTTCTTCTGCTTTATGTTCACACGTGCACTGTGTTGTGAAGAACCTGTATATTTTTACTTTACGTGGATCTGACACCTTCGTTGAAAATCTTAAAAAATTGACTGTCTTCTGATGCTGGAAATCGTGAAATATTAAATAATGTAAACAACGGTAACGATTAATACTATCTAACTGTAATATAAAAATACTCTTCTGTGTATCTCTTCTAGAAAGGTTATATAAATTATCATTAGTTTGACTGACCCACAAACCAGAGACAGAGCTAATTAATGAATATAATAAAATACTAATATTACTCATTTGTATTTGTACTAATACATTTTATAACATCACCTTTTATTACTTTTATATTTTTTTGTTAAAATATTTATTATAATAATAATAATTTTTATTATTATATATACAATTGTATCGTACCTATAAGTTCTCACATATTTGCGCGCTTTAAGAACAGAATTATTCAATTCCTCTGCGCATTAGTCTCTGCGTTCTTCCCTCTCTCTCCGTGTTCGTGTTGGTATCAGCGGTAACAAGGTGAGAAGACAAAGATGTCCACCACCGGAACTACAACCTCAGAAGGTTCTTTTGTTTTCTTCGTCGATTAATTTATGTTGTAATTAATAATAATAAGGTTTTGCGGTGTGAATTTTGGTTCGGAAATTCTGATAAACGTTGATACGATGCAGAAGTGAGCAGCAACGAGTGGGAAGTGATACACATGAGCGAGCAAGAGGAGGATCTGATTCACAGGATGTACAAGCTGGTCGGAGACAAGTAAGCTTCGATGTTTTTTATGTTATGATTTATGCATTTTGTTTCTGAATCAATCCCAAAACTCCATTGTACCTTAACCAGATTTTGGGTTTCTGCGTTAATTGTGTGCAATATGATGAAGGTTCCAGAATTTAGGATGGGTTTTATGAGGGTGTTGTTGGATTGTAGCATGGTTGTAGATAGATAATTATATAAGTTGACTTAAAGGTGAGAGGAATGAATGGTTACAAAAATAGAAGCTGCATCCATTAAGTTTGGCCATTCATGGCAGACATTGACTATTTGGTAGTAATGACTTATTTCTAGTACCAAATGCTTAAAGGCATCACCATTACTTACACATCGATAATTAATTAGGACAACCATATTCTCGTAACTAATGTCTTCCATTATTAATGTCAAACTTATGTGATTAGGTTCAAATCTCATTGGTATTTAGTCTTTCTAGTGAAATCTCCTAAGAATTTGAACATTGTTTGATTATCTCATTTATTATTTATATATCTTGCATACTTTTCCTTTGAAGTGAAAATATTTAAATTTACATGAATGTTAATTTAAGGTTGTACTTGAATAGGTGGAATTTGATAGCGGGTCGCATTCCGGGTCGTAAAGCAGAAGAGATAGAGAGATTCTGGATTATGAGACACACTCACACTTTCTCTGTTACAAAAAATCAAAGTAAAGCCAAAGACTCTTAATTTTTATTTATTTTTTCCTCCCCACCTGTCTTTTTGGGCATAATTCTCATAAATATATAAATTTCGGTTAAATATGTTTTACACGTCTGTAGACTTCAGATGTTTTTATTCATCTTTATAAAAAATTTCTATATTTTTAGACTTTTATTTATTTTTTGTTATCAATATCAGTTTCTAAGGTTACAATTTTATACGTATTTTTGTTTATTTTTTTATCTCTTTCAAAAGGACTGATATTGATGATGAAAAACCTAATAAAAGACTAAAAGCCCAGGGGAGAAAAATAAAATAAAAATCTGAAGTTTGATAAGAAATTAAAAATATATTTAACCGGATAAATTTTGTTGTGAAATTGTTGTTTCGCCCATTATATTCCTTCTTGTTGAATCGTAAACTTCCATGAGTTTCATATAGAAGCTATGAAAAAGTTTGCATTTTAGTTTGTATAAAAAAGTGTGTATTAGACTACTTTAATTTGAGTGATTTATAATTTGAATTTGTGATTTTTTATTTTAGTTTATTTGAATGTCTCATGACCAAGTTCATTCGTAATTTCTCTCTCTCGCTGTATAAATCCTTTACACAGAAAATAAAAATAAATAGAAAATATTTTATTAAGAAAGTTTGCAGATGTTCCAAGTACATTTTAGAACATAAAAAAAGAAAAAAGAAGAAAACTATACAATTTGGTTACCAGATTCAGAGGATATTTATGAAAGTAAAATTCTAACAGAAATATGTGATCATGTGGGAATAAATAAAGAAACACTGTATAATATGAAAATAACAATTATAAGTAATTTAAATATAGGATTAATGCAAATACATTCCATATAAATGCAAATAAATAAGGAGTTGAAACCTATAATTGTAGTTAATAGTAAATCATTAATGAAAGTGTTAAAATAGATATGATGCCCCACTGCAAGATAAGAAAACTTAACACTGAATATTGTATATGGACGGTGATAATTTGACACCGATACTACCATTAATAAAAAAAGGTTGATATCAAATGATAATTATTTAAGAATAGTGATGTCAAAGTAATTTTTTCATCATCTTAAATACTCCGATTAAACGAATTAGTGATTGGAAGTAGTGTGGAAAATTGGGAAAAGTGTTAAAGGAAAATTGGCTCTATGATTAAATAGACAATGTTTGAAATTTTGTGTTCATAAGAAAAAATGAAAGATGTCTTGTAATAATCAGCTAAAAACAAAACATTGATGTCCATGAATAGATGGGTCAACATGGAGTTCTTAAAATCAAAAGCATGTGAAATAAAAGGAGTTACAAGAGATTAATCTTTTAGATGACTTAGCAAGATAGCATAAATCACAAATTTTATTTTTTAATTGTTAGAATTTTTTTAAATTTTGAAAGCACAAAAAAATAATTAAAAAAAATAGTAAAAATTCCAAACTCAACTATTTTCATCGAATCATAATTACATCTCAGTATGCAAACCAAGGCTATTTAATCCTGTCGGTTAAAAAAGTGTTTTCAGTTTTTTTCTTCTATTAATTATTCCGTGACAATATATTGTTCTAGAAGTTTTAGTATTTCAAACAGTATTATCCAAACTAAAAAAAAAAGACAAATAAAAAGAAAGAATGCATTCTTCTAGAAGTGAAAAGGATAAAAAATGAAGTAAAAGTATTTTAGTCAAAATTTGCACGGAGAATATATAAAGTACATGCACTATGTCTTTTTCATTTTTTTCAATCTCAATTATCTCTTTCACACTATATAATGCTTAGCACTTCCACAACTTCTACACCAAAAGGATATCAATTGATTCTACTTCTTTCCTTTTCATCTCAGCCTTTCACTTCTAGAACACAAGAACTGCCAGGTGCAAAAACAGTAATGGGATTCAAATTTCAAAATTTCTCACTGGAAATTAAGGATATTCCTCAATTTTGCGATATTTAAGCTTAAGTTTAATTTTTATAATAAATAAAAATAGAAAATAGAAAAGAAATCTCATAAAGTTGTTGGTTTAAGATTTGGACTTATAGTATTAGGTTGAATTAATGTTTCCTTATGTGTCCTCAAATAATCTTCTCGCAAAAAACTCATTTTAGTAAACAAATAGCAAATTAGGAACCAATCGTTTATCAGCATCACCAACTCATCAAGCTGATGCGTGACTTGGTCAGCATTCTATTGCTCACTAACAAAATACTAGTCTCATCTCAAAAACTCATTTTCTCAGTCAAAACTTTGACTCATTTCCACAAATTACTTGCATTTAACCATTAAATACAACCCCTTCCTTTGCTTCATCATTCACTAAGCTTTTGCCATTTCAATTCTCTGTTCCAATAAATCACTTTAAACTTCAAAACTTAGTTGCCTCCTTCCATTATATTCTACCATTAATGCTCCACCTTGCTCAATCACAACAAGAAAAATAGATAGATAGAGTAAAATGCAAAGTGAAAAAGGTTGGGAGCAGAAAGCACTGGTGAGTGAGTTAATTCAGGGGTTGGAGATCGCAAGAAAGTTGAAGGAAGACTTCAATATACCCTCTTCGATCGACACAAGGGACTCACTACTGCAGAGGATACTGTGTTCTTACAACAAGGCTTTGCTTCTTCTACGACGGAATCCACCAATTTCAAACTCAGAAACCATGCATCAACCAACTCAAACTTCGTCACCACAGTCCCTACAACTTCGTCACCAAAGTCCTCCGAAGGAACACTTTGAAGGTGCCCTCAAGAATCATCATCAAGAACTTAAACAAACTGCAAAGAAAAGGTAAAACTTTTAGCATCGGTTTGTTATTTCTATTTGTTCTGAGTTCTAACACTCGCGGCGATTTCGCTTCAGAAAGAAGTTGCCGAAAAGGACGGAACAGGTTAGAGTGAAGATCGAGAATGGGGTTGAAGAACCTCTCCAAGATGGTTACAGCTGGAGAAAATATGGACAGAAAAACATCCTCAATGCAAAATATCCCAGGTGAAATTTTTTAAAATTTGTCACTAAAAAATTGTATTGGTCACTGATCACAGCAATTAACAAGGGATTGTTTTGTTACATTTGCAGAAGCTACTACAGATGCACATTCCAAAAATCTAAGGATTGCTGCGCCACGAAGCAAGTGCAGAGATCAGAAGAAGACCCCAATGTGTTTGACATAAGTTACCGAGGAAGCCACGTCTGTTCTCACGTTCCGTCATTAAAATCACCAGACACAGAAGAGAAACCGCAAGGTTGTGATAATAACGTTCAGTTTCATGGTGCAGAGTCATGGCGAGAAAGAGTTACAAACTGCACAAACACATCGACTGTGGAAACGGATAACGTGACGCCAAATCCATTCCCTTCGTTTGGATGCATGATACAAGATAACCACCACATGTTTCTTTCTTCCTTTGTACTAGAGAATGATCCCTTTTTCAGCACCATTTCCCAAACATCCTTGTTCTCTCCGAACACACCTGAATTAAATTCTCTTGTGTCTCCGTCTTTCCATGTACATGATGAATTCGACGGGGTCTTTGAGAAGCTTTGCCCTGATTCTAATGCTGCCGGGATCGTTTTAGCTGATACATCAACCACCAATTTTTCAACTTTTGACTTTAGTTTCGATGCAGTGGGAATTGGTGCAAGTTGTCCTTCAATGCCTCGGGGTTTTCATCCTAAGTGCACTTGAGAGAATGAATTTCATAATGTTTGTCGAAATTATTGTTAGCATTTGAAGAAACGAGAAAGCGACAGTACGATGATGCATTAGATTCCAGACAGCACTAATAAACGCCGGTGTTTTTCGTTCGTTACAAAATAGCCATGTTAATGTTCAGAGAAGCGATCTTGTAGTGTGAAAGGGACAGCCGAAAATGTTGGGACAAACCTTCTCAATCAAAAGATTATTTTCAAAGTGAATTGGTGATTGATTTTCTATTAAATTATTAATGAGTTAGTGACGAATTTCTTCAAACAAAACAATTTGAGAACATTAAAGTTCATTTTAAGCTGACTTCAGCTAACATCACCTGAATTCTGAAGCACCCAGTAGATTAACTCACGAACAATCGTATTTTTCCCTGTAATACATGTTGCAAAAATATAAGGCTTACCGTTATTGGCTAAGAAAGTACTTTCCTTCTCTAATTTAATTTGCCCTTTTAAAAATGTGTCTCAAATTTCGAGTATAAAAAACACCAATGACTCTTTAATAATAATACTCACAGTAAATAAATTAATTATTAATTTTAGTAAACAAAAATGATTATATCATAAATTAATATAATGAATTCGTTTTCGTAAAACGTGTATTATTTACCTTATAAGACAAATAATTTACAACAGATTCATCGAATCACAGTGGAAGCAGCAAAGAAATAATTGACACTTCCGATATTCTTCCCCATATGTTTGTGTAGTCAAGATTTCCAATAATTGAACTGCAGGTACTATTTGTGTTTATGGGCCCAAAATAACGATGGGTGTAGGCCTGGGTAATGTGAGGCCCATATGACTGCAATTGGAGTAACATCTCTTGCGTTTAGCTTTCTGAACATCCGGTGATCAGATTTAAAATTACCATCTGCACAACTGTGGCAGTGCTTAAATTCCACAGCCCTTAACTATGTCTAAATTTTAACAAAGAATGTTTTTACATTGTGTTGCTTTCTATATAAACGGACGATAAAAAGAAATTGATAGATCCTTTTGATCAACGATTAACAAGTGTTTTTACAGTACTGCGTTAAGGAAAATCTTATCTGTAGCTACTAGAAAGCAAAAGTGTCATTTGTACAAAAAGCATGATACTTAGTTGAGAGATCTTTTTCATCTGACAGGATAAACGTCCACCTACATTACAACAGAAATATTAAGTAGTTACTTATGAGGGTGCCAAAAACAAAAACAAAAAATGAGAACCCATGCCAGCTGCTACTTCACAAACTGAATGCGGTTTAAATATCGGTCGCCATTCAAAAGTAGACTGAGATATTTTAGCCTTCTCTGCAGAGAACAAATATTTGAGATTCATTTTCACATAAAACGGATGCGTTTAACTGCTCTAGTGGCTACGAAGTGGGTTCAAATGCAGCTTGCTGATGCCAAACGCCATTGAGATTTGACTGCCATAATCGGACCATTCCATCTTGCCCTGTAGTAGCCAACGTCATTCCACTCATATCCCATTCCATTTGCCACACCTAAGTAACATATAACAGTAAGCAACACATGGTCGAATAAACCCATCAGAAGCTAAGTTCAACATCCACATCATCCCTTAAAGATAAATTGAAGAAGAGTAGAAGGGGACATATAAATTAAAGTCATTCATATACCATGCCCTGGTGACCTGAGAGTAGTGCAACTCGTTCTACGGGGAGTCTTCCATCATGGTCAGGGTTCAATCCAAGATGCCATATTGCAAGTCCCTTGTGAGTTGCAACCGCTATGATCTCATACGGTCTACAAAAGAATCATACCAATTACTGATATATGCAAATAATTATATAACACATGTTCTTTCACATTACTTTGACAACCCAAAGACAAAGGTGGTAGATAGACATAAGCACAGCACGAGCCGAGTAGAATAACAAACTTCCTCATGTTAGTTGACTACATGAGATCATGACTATCAACCTATCCAAACAGTTGTTGCCAATCAGGTAGTACGAGGAAGTCCCAGTCAATAGATGTGACTAACATTTTTCTAAACTATTGCACATATTACCTGCCAATATTTGGTGCCCATGCAACAGCATAAACCTGATCACCCCTGTCTTCAGGCAGTGCCAATTCTGCTACCGGAAGCCATCTTTGATGCGCCTGATCAAATTCCCATACCTGAGGAAAATAAACATCTCAACACCTAATGGAAGAAAGATGTGGAATTTTTTCTGCTGCATACTGATCTCTTGCCCATTGCCACAGGCTCACAGCTTGCATCTATTGCAAGGTTATGCACAGTTCAGAAAAGTGGAGAGGAAAATTCTAGAGTGCAATTATCGTACCATGGAAAAATATAGGTAACACAGCTAACATCAATAAAATAACAGGGCGGAATTCTAGACTAGAATTACCTTGGAAGAATTAAGCTCTGATGTATTTGAATTAAAACCTATAAGGAAGCTTGATTCCTGGCTTCCACCCTTTTGTACATTCCAAGATATGGATGCAGATAGGCACGAAGCCTTTCCAAATGCAGACACCGACTCAATAACATTTTGAAATTCAGCCTAAAAATATGAGACCAAAAATGAAAGAATATTTAGTATCTCATTTTGTTGCTGTGAGGGAAGGTATAGTTATATTTGAATATTCAGTTTCACCTGAAGCTGCCAGTTTCTCAGTTCTAAGGGGTCCAAGAGCTCAAAAACCCTTACATTGCCATCTGAATATGCTGCAACCTAAAATGTTAATAGAATAATAATAATTAATTAATTAATCAATAAAGAAATAATTACTGAACTAGCTATGACATGCATAAGGGATTTCATGTTAAATAATAATGTACGCACACAGTAGTCAGCAGAAATAGATAAAAGCATAGTTCCAAAATAAATATCAATGACATTATACTAGCCATATAACTAACCATTTTCAAACTAGTCGAAGAGATCCCGAATTGAACATCAAGGACTTTGCCTGAACTGTTTCCAAAGCTTTTGCACATCTTCCACTGAAGAGACTGCGAATCTACAAACCGACTTTCAGAATTTCAAAATTAACTGAATAAGATTCCACAAAATAACAGGTTGAATGAAAAACCCGGTTAACGGAATCACACCACGAAAACTAAAAAAGTGGATTTAAAACTAAATCGTAAAGAATATGCAAAACTACCCACTAAACAATAAACACAGCATGTCATAAAAAATTGCAACACCAAAACCCAATCCTATTGTCCAACAAAAAATTTAATAGCTAGTGCGCAATTCGGTTCCAAAGCTTAAGCCATTGAATGCTTGCCAGAAGAAGCACATTGATTCAACTCTATCAAAAAAACTAATCAACGATACCTTCTGCAACCTCCTCCCACAATGACACAATTCCATCGGCGGAAATACACGCGACTGCATCACCGTACTCTGGCGGAACCCAAACAATCTTCACGATGTTTCCTTCGAGAACCTTCACAGTTTCAATGAAAAGTAAATACATACAATGTAGAAACCATAGAGAGAACAATAAGGAATGACCATATTAAAGTGAACAATTATCCTACAATTCATGTTCGCAGATAACAGTAACATATAACAACCTATACACATAAAACTCGCAATCTATTAATTCATCAGCGTTTCAGTAAAACTTAATCTAATCCGAATTACAGATTTAATAAGAGGAAAAGGAAAAATGGGGAAGAAATAGAAGACGAACCCTAGATTTGAAAGTAGAGCGGAGGGAGGAAGAAGATGGATCGCGGGAATCGAAGATTGAAAGAGTGCCATCAGCGGAAGCAGAAGCGAGTCTGGTACCGGAAATGTTCCAAGATGTGCAAGTGGTGGCATTATCAAGAGTCAAGATTTCCTTCGCCATGTCTCTTTCACTGAAGAAGAGTGCTCTGAAACTGCCCAAACCTAAAAACCTGTTTCCGGGGTTTAGGGTGCAGGTGCAGCACCATACGGTAGAAGTAAATAAAGTATAATACTATTACTAACTATTTTTTCCTCAATTAAGGTTTTAATCTCATATTACATGTTTTAATTTTTATTTTATTTAGTTTTCATTCGTTCTTAATATATAGAGATAATATATATATATATATACGCTAAATCTTGTTATCTTTCATTGTCATATTTACATGTTTTAAAGAAAGATAAAAAAACAATCTTTTGTTGTTTGGAATTTCTATATTGTTTAATTTATATATTCGTAATATCAACTTAATATGTACTCTAAAACTCAATTAAACAGAAATATTACTGTATATTAGGTACATTCGTGAAGTTATTGAATTATATTTTTTTATTTAAAGATTTAATTAGTTGGAGGATATTTAATTCTGTTTAGATATTTATTTTTAAAAAATTGTCAATCGAGTCTCAATTAGGTCTTGTTTAGAAAAAAAAAATTATTAATATCATTAATTTGATTCATAAATTTTACCTCTAAATTTTAATATCAATATTAATATCATTAACGACGTTAATATTTTTTTTAAAAAAATATAATTAAGACATCTTTTAAAAAATTGTGACTCAGTTAACAAATCTTTAAATGTATGTACAAACTAATATATACAAATAAAAATAAATACTATTTAACTAATTAAACATTTTTTGATAATAATAAAAGTTATACAATCGCATAGATGGTTGTATGTGCTGCACCGTTAATAATCAGATTAGGTATAAATTATGCTGGTTAAAAATAAGTTATGAAAATATATTTTTATTTTTTATTGGATAATATATATACTTTTGTTTACCTTTATCGTGACAGTTCATGTGAATGTCAAACTTCGGGCATTGAAATGAAGGTGAGACAACTCGGAAATAACTTTAATTTTGGTAGGTTCCATTTTTATTTCTTTAACATGCTTTAATGAATACGATGTCTTCTTTTATTATGAAGTGACATTTTTAAAAATCAAGAAGAAAATTCGACCCAATGTATTTGATCAACACTTTATTCAAATTCACCAACCCTGTATCAAAATAAGAGTAATAAACGGAAATGCTATTTATGAAAACTTCATGGCAATCTTAACAAAATAAATAACGGTAAAAAAGTAGTTATGGAATAGCGTTAGAAATTAGAAATAGGAGTTCCTTGTATCAACCAAATGTTATGTATGGGTAGAGGAAGTGAATTTCTACTCGCACTCAGAATCAATGTGTTTAGTTTGTTTTTTTTTTTCATTTTCTCTAAAACTTTTTTTAACTTTTTTTATGCTATTTTAAATGCTTATAATTTTGTCCTTTTTTTAAGTTAATATATGTATTCTTTTTGTGGAATTCATAATGATAGGGTTGGTATGGTGATATGTGACATGAATAATAAATAAGATATCATTAATTAAAGTTGACCTAACTGAATAAGGAATGTTAGTTTAATTGTTGTAATAGTATTATCAATATGTTAAAAATGACCAATACTTATTTTAAAAAAAAAGGAAATAGACCACACTGAAAATGTTTAAAGTAGTAAAAAGATTAAGAAAAAAAATCATGATAATGAGACAAAAAGTTATTAAGCTTATTTTAAATATATATTTAAAATAAGATACTGTTTTTTATTTTGATTATATACTGTGAAGTGATGAAAGGGGTGTTTGAAGAATAGTTCCTTTCATTTATTCCACATATATGTTGACATTGATTTAGAATATAATCAAGAAAATAATGAAGCAAAAGAAGTTAAAGAATTTTCCTCAAACAACATGAATAATGTGACCTCATTTAAGTCTAAAGAGACGAGACAAAAAAAAGCAAACCAACCCAAATAAATGATTGTACAAGTAAGAAAACATTTCTAAACAAAAAAATATAGTCCATACGATTCTTTACATAATCAATATATATATATATATATATATATATATATATATATATATATATATATATATTGATAAGTTTATTTTTAAAACAAGATTTAAATAATAACATTTTTCATCTTTAAAAATTAAAACAATATTTAATCACATTCACAAGCTTATGTTTATTTCAGAAAACTTCTAAAAACTCAGATTCAAGAATTAACGTGAAAATGTTTACATTTTCAAAAACTTTAGCGTTATTTAATCATCGTGCTTTGAGTAAGCCAAATAATTTAAATTAATCAAAATAATATTTTTTCTTTCATATTCCTTATTTTCATTTCTTTATTTACAATTGTTATGTCTTAAATAAGAATTGTTTTACTTTATATATATTTTATATTTTAAATTTTAAGATGATGTAACCTTTTCTCTTTAATTATATTTTCACTTTCATTTTTATTATACATTGAAAATTGTTTAAACTTTAAAAGTAAGGTAAATATTTAAAAAATAATAAATGATTGATTCAAAATTATATTAGAAAAGAATATGAAAATGTTATTTGAAATTAATGTGGAACGTTTGAGATGAGTTGCAGCTGGTCCCACATGAATGTTGCCAGGCAGGTAGTCACTGCTACTCAATTTATAACGAACCTACTCTCAGTGATCACTGTGTCCCACTTAATTAATTAACAATATATATAAAATAGAAAATGATATTTTAACTTTTTTTTTTTATATTTTTTAACGCTTTATTTTCATTATTTTTAGATTATTTATTTTAATTTTTTATAATAATATAATGATCTAAGTGTGATGAGACTGATGAATTAAAAATAGTAAAGAAAATAGATTTAAGTATTATTATCCATATATTAACTAATATTATTACATCTTACATTCTCGTTTTCTCACATTTTAAAACTCTTTTACAAATTAAAGTAAAAAAGTATATAGTGGAAATTAAAAGTATTTAATCATTTAATTTAAAAACAAAAATTAACGTAGATTATTGTAAAAAGTAATTTATTCGTAACATTATTAAAAAAATAAAAATATTGGTGTAACATTTATTTACGCGGATTCCATTGTTGCTATGTAAATACGCTCCATCAATAATGACGATTCCAGAGCCGTGTTGAGCGATCAATTTACAAGAGTCTTTTTCTTTCTATTGTTTTCAAATTTCCAAAATTTATTCATCTCTTTTGTCCTATTCACACCCAAGAAAAATAAATAAATACTAAAAAAATTGATTTTATTATATGTTATATCCTTTTTTTTCATCTCTCTGGTAATAATAAATTTGTTATAAAAATGATGGTGGAGCATAATAGATAATAATATTTTAATTATTAAATTTTGATAATTTTTTCTTATAATATGAAATGGTATTTTTTAAATAATTTTAAAATATTGAGAATGAAAAATTAAAAGAATAAAAACCACTAAAAAAATTACACCTACAATTATAAGAAACAGTTGTAAAAATTTAGTAGTCAAAAAATATTTTTGAAGCATAATTATCCTTTTACAATATATCACTAATTTATCCCTAGGCCATCAATGGTTCAGAGTTGAAACACTAAATACAAACAAAATATGAAACATCATAATTAAAAAAGAAAAATTGCCTTACGAACCATTGCAACAGAATACAATATTAGCAATAGAAATCATTCAAGCGCTAATTTTTTCACATATGCTGTTTGATACATTAAACCAAGTACAATACGACGCCATATTAAGGTTAATTAACATTAAAACAAGTGTAATACGACGCCATACTAAAGTTAATTAATTAACAAAAACAGCTTAACGAGTGACATTGACATTCGGTTTGAATCAATTCCTAAAAGCAATCAAACTCCTAAGCAAAGAAAACAAAAATTAATTAAGATCTAAAACTAAGCGATTTGTGGTAATTAAACGTTCCGAAGCTGACCTTCTGACGAGGGACGAGATCTCCGGCGAGAGTGCACCGATCTCAAACTCCGGAACTTCGGGGATGGTGGAGAGAACGGGTCCAGACTTATCATAAACCACGTAGAAGCGCTCTTTGGAGTATTTCTCTGGCACGTGGAAACTCAAAGTGGTGGTGGTGGTGGTGGAGGATTTATTGTTGGACCTGAAAACGGAGCGAATGAGTTTGTGAAAGGAGCGAGAGAAGTTGAAGGACTTTCGTCGCATGGCGATGGAAGGTGGAGGAGGAGGCTGATCCGGAAGCGCGTGAAGCGAACGCTCCGGTAAGTGAGGCATGGAAAGGGTTCTAGTTATGGGGGACTTAGCTATGGCGGAGTGGAGTTGACGTTGGAAGGAGTTGAGCTCAAACGAGTCGTAGAGCGTGCTTCCACAGTCCCAAAGATTGGTCGAATACGAGGATGACTTTGTCGATAAAAGTTTCTCCACAATGGTTACCTTGTTTCTTGTTTGAGCCATATCAAGAATCCTATGACTCTGTCTGCGCTGTCTTTGTTTTATGAGCAAAAACCGAAATAAATTGAATTAGAGAGAGGGAGAGAGAGAGAGACGTGAAGTGTAATCGCTTTCTGCTTTTGTAGGTGAAAGATGAAACGCGGTAGTCATGAGTTGTGACCAGAAAAACGGTTACCCTCCTTATAAGGTTTAACGTCCGCCATAGATGGACCATGAAACGTTGCTTTAGTTCCTTTTACTATGTTACTTGCATTATTCTTCTGTGGTATAAGTGGATGATCAATGATATTAATCAGCGTTTTGTAACAATAATTTAAGAGTCAAGATAATATATTAAAGTCAAGTACAATTTTAATGTGTAATTTCTATAGTCATTTTTTACCGACATTGATTCACAAGCGGTAATGATTAGTGGTTTTATTCAATTGGTTCAGGGTTTAATTTTAATAGTGTATTTTAGATATGGAATCAAACATGACTGAGTAATGAATATTCTATACCAATATTATAATTAATTTTTTATTAAGTCCTCCTTGATTTTAATTAGAGGTATTTGTATTATTTTCATTTTTTAGTCTCTTAAATAAGTTTTTTTTTTCTTTTGCATTTCCTGAATTTAAATTTGATTTTTTTAGTTGCTATAAGTTAAGAAAAGTGTATTTCAACCTTTTATTTTATTTTTAAATGATTTATGTCACAATGTGTAGTATATTTCCATATACACATCGTGAATCTTATCCATTATGTCGCAAACAGTCAAAATAATTTAAAATATAGAGTAGTTGTCACTGTATTTATTATGAAAAATTATGATTTTTTTTTAAATAACAAACGTTTAGATTTGGGAATGTAGGGAATTCATCATAAGATTAAATATGTAAATTATTGTAATTGTTAACATATTTATTCTCCATCAAGAGTTAAACAAACAATTTTCATACTTTTATTAAAAAAATGTTTTTGAAGACATTTATTTGGGTACAACAAGAATATATGTTTTTTTTTTCTACCGAGAGATAAGGTACGTAGCTGTTTAAAAGTGTTAATATATTTGAATCTTAATTTTTTTTTTTTGTATAATTACTTATTTGGTACCTTAATTTTGTAGTTTAGTTCAATTTGGTCCTCATATTTTTTGTGGATTCAATTTAGTACCCAAATTATTTAAAAGGGTTTAATTTGATCATCTCCATTAAGTTAGAGAGTTAACACCATATTCCTAGAGAGGACAGATGTCAAGTCGTGAATTTTTTTTTTCTTATTTTTTTTTCTTAAAAATTTATAATTTGTCACGTGTTATGTTACTGTCGTGTCACATGGTAGTTTACCGTCATAACACGTGACTGTGGTAAAACTTGTTTTCAATTTAGTCTTTTATTTTAAATTTTTGGTTCAATTTAGTATCCTTATTTTTTTAAAATGATACAATTTTATCCTTTTTAATTTGAGACCAAATTAGTAAATAAATTTAATTACAACTTATATATACACGTTACAATAATTTTTTTAATATATACATCAAATCACTTCACCTAAATACTCAAATTATTTTATTTTTTACATTTTTATCTTTATAATTTTTTACACTTGTAAAAAATAAAATAATTTGAATATTTAAGTATAGTGATTTGATGTATAAATTCAAAACAATAATTTTAATATGTATATATAAGTTATAATTAAACTTATTTACTAATTTGGTTTCAAATTTGAAAGAACAAAATTGGATTATTTTAAAGAATTGGGGTACCAAATTGAACAAATTTTTTTAATAAAGGACTAAATTGAAAAACGTTTTACCGCTGCCTTGTGTCACGACTGTAAACTGCCACGTGACACGACAGTAACCTAACACGTGACAGATTATAAATTTTTAGGAAAAAAAATAAAAGTTTAAAAAATAAAAATTAAAATTAAAAAATTCAACGACTTGACACGTGTTCTGTACGGACACGGTATTAACTCCAACTTAACAGACCAAAATTAAACCCTTTTAAATAATTGAAGTACTAAACTGAACCAACCAAAAGTATAGGTACCAAATTGAACTAAACCAAACAATCAGGGGACCAAACATAAAATTATACCTTTTTATATTTACATTTTCAAATTTTTAATAAAACAAAAATATTAAGCACTAAAACGATATGTGTACTCATTCATATCGAAGGATATAACATTCAAAATGACGTGTCGATTATCAGATCATGATCATACAAATATCCAAAATTTAAATTGGTTTAAAAGGATTTTACTAACTTCTTATAAAGAAAGAGAACTTAAAATTAAATAGAGTATAATTATTAACTAAATTTTTGCTAAAAAACCCTAATAAATTGTTCTGACAATTATTATTTTACATTTTTCACTCAATAACTAAAAAAACTTAGTAGATTGCAAGGGACACTTTCAATATTAACTGAAACACCTAAATCATAAAATAAAATAAAAAATAACGTGAAGACAATGTCATAATATATACTTCACATAGAACAAGATTGTTAAATTCCTTTTGAAACCCTAAGGTTTCGTTGTTTCCTTGACGCTCCATCCATTGTCTTGGTCAAGGCGAGACCCACCAATACGAGGTGTCGTGTAACAATTTATGGAAAAGAAAAACTTAAGATACATTGAGATCAATACGAAGAAAGCCCTCAGTTAACATAATCACGTGAACCATGAATTTGCTTATAATGTCATTTTAGAATAAAGTTGTAGAATGAGACAGATTGACATCTTTCAGTTATTTTAACAAGGAAAAAAAGGTTTCCAACACCCATGTGTAGAGATAAAAAAAATATAAAATAAAAGTAAAAAGTACATATGATAGAAAAAGATAAAAGAAAAAAAAACAGTAGGTATATATTAATAAATACTTTTAAATAAATAAATAAATGTATACTTAATCAACAAGCGAAGTGAATTAATAAATGTTCACAATATTGTTATAACTGAACCCGATAGACCTAAATGGATCATTCGTTGCGTTGGGTTGTTCTTTGCTTAACGAAACTGTCACCAAAACTAAACTAATTAAAAAAAAAAAATGTTACGTGTACGCGGATATAAATATATAGATGATAGAAGCTTTTCGGGAGCGAAACCGTTCAACAAGAAAATTTTCTTACCGATTCTGTTATACCGTTTACATTCCTTTCTCTTCTCATTCTCTAAATCGATCTCTCACCAAAGCTATGACTTCCGAAGCAGAGCCTGCCGGTGAGGCTGCCAAACCTAGTACTCCCCGGCTTCTCAACATCTCGAAGTCTCTCATCGCCGGTGGAGTCGCCGGAGGAGTGTGAGTTTCACTCTGCATTAGTTCTTTTATTTTCTGTTTCTTTGCTTTTTGGAATATTGAAGTGCTGCCGTTACTTCTTTGTTATGCTGCATGTTCAAACTCTTTAAATCGATACGGTCTGATGATTCAATCTGAATTTTCTTGATTCTTTCTTTATGGCATCTTATATATTTTCTGGAGTTACTGGAGCTCGATAGGTTTGTGCGACATTTCAATAAGACAGGAAAAAAAATAAAAGTCAGATTTGTATAAAAACTGTCAAATCTTGTTCCGCAAGAAAAAAAGAAGGAATTCAAGTTTGTTGTATTAAAAATAATCAGCAAAGATAGAGATAAAAAGATTGCAAAGAAAGGAAGACGTGTTAGACAAAATGGTTTGATGATAAAGATAAATGAAGTGGAATGAAAAATTAAAAAATCGTAGTTCAGTATATTATTTTTTTTTTCGTGTTAAGCTAATGCAGAAATGGTATACTTTCTTTTAGATATATACTTTGACCGTCAAATCTAGTGGGGTAACGTCTATTTGTCGACATGTGAATACTATTGTTGAAGGTACTACTACTAAATTTGTTTTGTATTTGACTATTTGTGGAGAACATGACAAAACAAGCTAATGCGTATTATGGGTAGATACTAAAAATTAAAAATAAAGAAGTATATGGAAATGGAACGTTGTGTGCGGCGTTAATTATTTTAATATTCAAAATAATCAAATCATTTTGGCTTGTACTATTAGGCATGTGCCAAATGCGTTTTGACTTTTGATCTGATTACACAGTGAAGCATAATGTATATAATTTGTAGGTCACGAACTGCTGTAGCTCCTCTGGAGAGATTGAAAATTCTGCAGCAGGTAATTGCCATTAAATTTATTTCGGTATATCATATGTCTAGTTTTGTAGGCTCTTTTTCTTTTTTTAATTAAAAAAATCTGTTTCTTTAGTGCAGGAGAGAGACTGTGTGGATGGTTTATTACATTAATTAATGGTGAAAAATAAATGTTGAAGGACAAAGAAGTATATAGGTTGTTTCTTTAATTGCTGATAAACAAATTGCCTTTTGAAAATGCAGGTTCAAAATCGTCAAAATATAAAATACAACGGAACAGTTCAGGGATTAAAATACATATGGAAAACTGAGGGTTTCAGAGGATTGTTTAAAGGAAACGGAACTAACTGTGCTCGTATTGTCCCAAATTCAGCAGTAAAGTTCTTTAGCTATGAGCAAGCTTCGACGTATGTTTCTCCACATTTGTTTTCTGAATTCAATTTCATTAGTCTGTTGTACATTTGTTATGTTAATTCGATATCAACCTCTCTCTTAATTGTGTCATGCAGGGGTATTTTATGGCTCTATAAGCAGCAACCTGGAAATGGTACAACCAAAACACCTCTCCAAAACACTATTTGACTTAGATGGTCAAATATAGCAGAGAAACAGTACTAGACTCCTTATAATGGGTTGTTGCTTATATTAAAAAAGAAATTGTGAAAAGGGGGGAATAGATAGTGGAAAAGAAAAAAAAAAGTAGCTGCATTAATGGCCCGTCAGTTTTTATACTCTGAGGTGTACGTAAGCCATTCGCTATAATGCCATTGTTTTGGAAAGAAATCAAACCCCATCTGGCAGTACTGATCATAAGATTGATGTATGTTTTTGTCTGGGACATGTGATTCTTCATTGGATTGTGTTTTGTGGTTGATTCTTGATTTTTACTTTTTTCGCAGAAGAAGCTCAGCTCACTCCCATTCTGCTGCGTCTTGGAGCTGGAGCTTGTGCGGGAATCATTGCCATGTCTGCCACTTATCCAATGGACATGGTGCGAGGAAGACTAACCGTCCAGGTATTGTGAAGAAAGTTGTTTTTGAATTTTGGTTTATTTGGATTCTCTTCTGGAAGTGTTGTCTTTGGAAAGATGGAGATGCTTCATTGAATCGCTTGCTCCGTTGGCCATAACTTAAAATTTGAATGCTTCTGTAGACAGAAGCATCTCCACGTCAATACAGGGGAATTTACCATGCTCTTTCAACAGTCTTCAGGGAAGAAGGCCCTCGAGCTTTGTATAAAGGCTGGCTACCTTCAGTTATAGGAGTTGTAAGTAAATAACATTTGATTCTTCAAAAGTATCCCGTTTTCTGCCCTTTGAGATATTCCATTTCATTTTTGCATGAACATATTATGCTTGTGTCTGCAGGTACCATATGTGGGTCTTAATTTTTCTGTATACGAGTCTCTGAAAGACGGGTTGATCCGATCTAAACCATTTGGAATAGCTCAAGACTCTGAGTTAAGTGTGACAACAAGGCTTGCATGTGGGGCTGCTGCTGGAACGGTTGGCCAAACTGTGGCTTACCCCCTTGATGTCATTCGCCGAAGAATGCAAATGGTGGGATGGAAAGATGCTGCACCAGTAGTTGCTGGTGAGGGGAAGAACATAATGGAGTATACTGGCATGGTTGATGCATTCAGGAAAACGGTGCATCACGAAGGAGTTGGAGCATTATACAAGGGCTTAATTCCCAATTCAGTGAAGGTCAGTTAATCCAATGGCCCACTTGCATAACTTCCTTGTCATGTTATAATAGTTCTCTACGATCAAGAGAACAGAATTAAATTAACACGGACTTTATAATACGCGATCTGGTAAGAAACTGCAGAAACAAATACAAATTATTTTCAGAGTTAGGACAACAATTTACACTTTATTTCAGGTGAGGTTGTAGGGAAGATAAAACCTTTGATTCCATTCCTCTGTTTATTTCAGGTGGTTCCTTCCATAGCTATTGCTTTTGTGACATACGAGATGGTCAAGGACATTCTTGGAGTAGAAATGAGAATTTCTGACTGAAAAATTACCAACTTGTTCTAGACATTTACTCGAATTTGTCATTTCATTTTCTGAAAAATAGATTTGAAGATTGAATTGTAGAAAACTAGCATTATGTCGTGTACATATCCATATATCATTTTTTTTCTCATCATATACATTGGCAACTAGTTTTTGTCTAGGGATTGTGACAAGCTTAGTGGATGATTCTGAGTAAGATAATAAAGACAACGACTATAGTTTTCATTTACAATTTACAGTTTATTATTCACTTTATGCAAATACGTTAGTACGACTTGTTTTGTCTAGGGATTGTGTAAAAAAGAATTAGTTCGACTTGTTTTGACTAATCTCGTTTTTGATTCGTAAAAAATGGATCGAATTGATTGAGATGCCATTTTTTTTTTAATTTTTGTTTATATATATATATATATAATTTATATAATTTGTTTATATTATAAAAAAAATATTTATTTTTTTAATTACTTTTAATTTTTAATTATAAAAAAGATTAGAAAAAAAAAAGTTGGCAAGTTAAGCGGATCAGACCACATTGAGTTGGTGGATTGAAACTCCAACCCAGCTTATTCTTTTCTTGATGGGTCTGATCCGTTTTGACATGCCTAGGTTACATAGTAGGTAGAGTTGTAAATTTCACACATGAGTCATAAGTTAGTTTTATCCATTTTTTTTAAAAAAAAATTCTTTTAAAAATCTCAAATGAGGAAGGGAAAAAAGTATCATCTCAATTGAATTCAATTGGATTAGGATCACGGTCAAAGTGAGTTTGACCCCACTAAAAAGACAATTTTAACTCATGAGCCATAGATAAGTCTTTAGCCCATCATTAAAAAAGTTCTCTTTTGAGGGATTCTTTAAAAAAAAAAAACCCTCTTAAGTAGGTTAGGGTCACAATCAATATGGATTTACTCCACTACAAAAACTTAAAATTAACTTGAAAAACAATACTTTTAGCCCATGATCCATATGTAAGTCTAGGTTCACCTTTGAAAAAACTTTTTTTTCAGGAACATCAAATGAGATGATTACAAAAAATCTCCTCTTAAGTGCATTAGAATCAAGATCAAAGTTTATTTTACTCCACTAAAAAATTTAAAATAATTCTTAAAAACAATACTTTTCATCTTAGCCAAATGTCGGAGTTATATTGAGTTGGACATTAATCTCGTTGTTGATGTTATTAAAAGAAATATAAAATCCTTTAGAAGCATTAATCATGTAGAATTTAAAATCTCCTTTCTAATATTTTCCTTAATCAGTTAATCACTTATTGTATTAAATTTCAATTATGAAATCAATCTGAACTAATAATATAATCTTATTCAAACTCACTATTTTTAATAAATAAAAAATTAAATAATAGAAAAAAAAATTGTAAACCTTACCGTGAAACTTAATTATAATATCAAGAGAGCAACATTCACTTAACCAATAGGTGATCCGAATCCAAGAAAATACATCGAGGATCCAAAAATAAGTAGAGAAAAGTCGTTGAAGTAGAATGATAGGAAAATTGAATTGAAGTTCATTATTTCCCATATATCAAGAAAGAAAATGGACACACCAAAACTTTCTAACAATTCATCTAATCGAACATAGTCACGTAGGAACATAAAGGTAGAAGGAGTTTTTTGCCATGATTGGTGGCAGTAGCAGCTAAGAGGTATAGTGTGGTTGGTTGTCTCATGACAACCTCGTACCTAAAAGTTAACAGAAATAGCATTCTCTAAGAAAGCACACGTTTTAACAAAATGTGTGTTTCTCGAAGCAAACACAATGACTAGTGAAATCTCTGTTACCAAAACCTCTTACTCTTGGACATGGAATCCTTCAGATAGAAATAGCGATTGCGATGAAACTCAACCAGAGAACAAAGTTGTCTTATTGCTTCCTTCTTCTTCTCCGCAAGCCCCATCAACTCATAATCTTTCTCTTTCACAATCCTTTCCAACTTCTCCACTTTTCTTTCAAGCTGCTTCACTTCTTTCATCAGATTCAGTTTCACCCCTCCTTCTTTGCTCACCATCGCTTCTAACTTCCACACCATTTCTTTCAGCATCAACTCTTTCTCTTCATACTCAATTCTGGCCTCTCTGTTTTCTGCATCCATTTGTTCAATGCATTCTGTTAGCTTGTCTATCGTTTCCTCACTATCAACCACACTGGTTTTTAATTTTTCAACCAAAGCTTTTAAAGCCTCAGCATGCATGGTAGCTCCTTCTTTAAAATCTTCATGATCCCTCCGAAGTTCAGATATCTCTTGAACTCGCCGTGCCATTGCTCTTTCTAGTTCATTGTTTCTATCCTCCAAATGGTGCTGTTTCCTGCATCGAGATTCCAATTCCAGTTCCAGCTCCCTTATCCTTGCAAGAAAACACTCCTTTTCTTCAGCCAAATCCGAGCACGATTGCGAAGCTTCTACTCTCGTTCTCTCCAATTGCACCTCCAACTCCTTGCTATGATTTCTCACGGAATCTAACATGTGTTGCATCGCATTAATCTGGTCATCGAAGTCCTTCTTCTGGTTCAATGCTTCGCTTCTGTTGCGTCGAATCTTCTCCTCCGATTTTCCTTTCTGCGTCCGCATCGTCTTTGCCTCGTGTTCGAGCTCGCGTATCCGTGCCATCAATTCAGCAATTTTCGACGCCGAACGATCCTCGTTGGTTTGGAGTTTTCCCTGTAACACAGACACCGTTCCTTTGCTTTTGTTCAGCAACACTTGAAGCTCAAAAATTCGTCTGTGCAAATCAGCGTTCTGTGTAAACAAGAGTTGTTTCACTCGAAGCTCTGGATTACGTAGTTCAAGAGTAGAAGGTTCAGTTTCTCTGGGGAAAGGTTTTTGGTTTGAATCGCTGATATCTGAATAATAATCCGTTTCCTCTGCGGAAAAGTACTCAGACTCGGAGCTAGAGGAAGACGCTGAGGACATCTTATCCACTTTGCTGGGATCTGATTTTACGTACTCTCCGGTGAGACGACTGTACTGTGGGTACAGTGATTGGATGTAGAAATCCTCTACCAGCCACACAAACTCTTTCACTTTCATGGACTTCCCATCTTTTTTGCATTGCTCTTCGTTTTTAATCAGCTTTGCGATTCTGCTGAGCTCTGTTTCCATATCTGTCAACAACATTAGAGATGGATAAGTATTCAAAAGTAGTTTCCATATCTATCGATATTAAAAAATTTAAGAGTAAAATATATCAAAGTGGAGAGGAAAGACAAATTTCTGTGTTTGGTTCTAAGTCAAATTGATATAGATCGATTTTCTAACGCAAAATCATTATGTGTTTGGTTTTCAAAATCAATCAAAATTGATTCAGTTAGAAATCAATTCTCTAAGGTTAAACCAAACAAACAGACTAAAAACAAAATACAATTGGCAAGGTGGTGTTTTTGGTACTGTTCTTTTATGAGAATTAGAAATTCATTATGATAACCTGCATTTTGATTCAATAGAAATATTTATCATGCAGATTAATTAATGAAGGTAAAAAACAGTTATTTTGATCTTTTAAGATCAAAATATACGTGATGTGCACCTGTTTTTGTTCTTTTGAGTGCTTCGGATTTTTGAGGATCAATATGACCCCCGAAGGATTTGGAGAATCCCCTTAAACGGTGCTTGAACATCCTTTTTTATTTGGACATTCGAAAAGATTAATTTTAGAGGGAGATTTCTTGCAAGGAACTCTTCATCTCCTCAGAAAATGAATAGGAACCCTGAAACTGACAAGTCAACACACACACGCCTCACAGATTAAGAGGCCATTCTAATTGTCATTGTAAATGCACTTAATATACGCAATACATCAAAATAAATGCACAAACATCATAGTAAGTTTCTTCATTTCAGACAGAAACTTCTTCTCCCATAACCTTAAACAACTAAATGCACAAACATCATAGTATCCAGAAGATGCAGGTATAGGTTTTACATACATGGATTGAAGATGAATGCAAAAACACAGATCCACCAATGTACCAAAAAAAAAAAAAAACTGCCGATAAGTTTATAATTTCCTCTTTAATTTACAATCAACCAAATCTCTCCTCAAATATTACATTATCGTTTCTGATCAGCTCTTAGAATCAAGAAACCATGATAAAATACAATTTTTTTTTCGTGAATTCATTATTTTTCACAATGTCATGCACTCAATGTTTCCTCGGAGTATTGATGCAGTAATTATTCCAGAGTGAAATTACAAATCGGGGAAAATTTATTGGTAATTGCTTCGACAAGATGTGATGTGAAAAATGCATCGACGACCATTTTTTTTGCTTAATAAACATAAAAGAAGAAAACAGATACCTGGGAATGGAACTCGACTTCCACCAATCTGAAGGGATTAGAAATATTGACGAGAAATAATCCAAGGTAAAATTGTTGTATAACGATGAATAAATTCAATGGTATCGTTTCTAATAATAAACATGGGCTATTCAATTTGTTTATATAAAGGGAAAATGTGGAGATAATATAAAAATATTATTATTGTTATGTTATCATTATTTTTATCTTTATTATTTTTTTTATCCGCATTATTATTAGTATATTTGTTATTATTTTCTTATATATTATTTATCAACATTGTTATTATAGTTGTTAGTATTTTATTATATTATTATCATTATTATATTGTAGCAGAGATTTAGAAGTTAACACGTAAGTGTATTCTTAACAATGTTGATAAATTTGTTATATAATGCCATATCTAGATAGAATTGAGTTTAATTTGAAAAATAAAAGATAAAAACTGAACGGGTTATATTGGGGTGGATATCTTGGTTTTTTTTTTCAATAAAAAATTAAAATTACATTGGACTAAAGAAAAATACTGTTTTAGCTTATCAAAATCAAAGAAGAATAAAATAAATAAAAAGATCAATAAGTCGTATAACTTTTACTGGGAAATCCTGTAGCCGGATTTGCTAGCTTCAGTTCATATAATAATAGATAAGATAGTACCTTTTTTTCAATTTATTAAGGATAAGATAAATAAGTGAATAAATTATAAATGCAGAGTTATAACATAAGAAAACAAAGATAAATTCTACAAGTTTTATACATAATTCAGTGAATAAATTATAAATCTACTGAGCTATAAGACAAAGATAGTATACAAGAGATTATAATAATAAAAATAAAAGATGAAGAAAATAAAATAAAAATTATCAAATAATTTATTTTCCCCATCTACTCAGTCATAGGAGATTATTTTCAGGAGGAGGTAGTTGATAACAAATATAGGCAACAAAAAATTATCGAGATCTTGATAAAGCGCTAAGATTATTCTCCAATATATTTACAATATGTAAAAAGATATGATAATGAGTTGTGTAATTCTTTGAAAAAATTATGTAGCTATTATGAATGATAATGATTGAATAAAGAATTTCATTGCATTTTATTTAGAAGAAAATGTTACTCCATGTTACAATATATATATATATATATATATATATATATATAAAACATGATACAATTTTATTTTCTTTAACATTTTAAATTGTAAATATAACTAATGATTTTTTCAAAATATTCATTTAGATTTTGGTGTATATAATGACTGCCTTATTTTCAGATTATATGGTAATATACATTTTAAAAAAAATAGCTGAAGAAAATAATATAGATTCGACTGTAAATTATTTTGATAACATACGATAAATCATTTTTGAATTTTACGAGATAAATAATTAAATTAACGTTTTAAAACGTAAAAAGATTTCAGATTATATATATATATATATATATATATATATATATATATATATATATATATATATATATATATATATATATAATTATAATATAATATATATTTTTTGTTTTTTATTTTTTTATATATT